>OBIA01000257.1_pt1 | contig 39352 bp, 32 predicted proteins | sample 1519911 | NCBI WGS metagenome assembly OBIA01 (sample SAMN04209236, study PRJEB22552) | human gut metagenome | biome: gut; material: feces | host: Homo sapiens | place: USA: Oklahoma | reverse complement strand
TCTGTGAACTTTGTTCACAAAAAACACCTCGCGGAATATTACCAGTGAACAGTAATATTTTGATTTACTGCAGGTTTTCATTCTTTTGGAGGATTTTAGCATTGAACATTGCAATAATTGATGATGTGCAGCAGGATCTTGATGCACTTGCAGAAGCTGCCCGGGAACATTATGACCAAAAACAGATATCTATCCAATTACATACCTTCTCTTCACCTGAAGACTTCTGGAACAGCTATTCTCCTGGCAGTTATGACCTGATTTTTCTTGATATCTACATAAAGCAGGCCAATGGTATGGACTTGGCCACCCAGCTTCGGGAAAAAGGTGACTCCTGTGCTCTTATTTTTGTTACCAGCAGCGATGCTTTTGCGGTTGCCAGTTACGATGTGCAGGCAGCTTATTATCTTCTAAAGCCGCTTGATACAAACAAGCTCACAAAGGTATTGGACTCCATTCAGATCAAGCGTGCATAGGATACACGATATATAGAGGTGATCTGCGACCGTACCCTTCTGCGTGTTCCTGTAAAAACCATTTTATATGCAGACACCTTTCACAATGCTGTCCAGCTTCACACAGACGCAGGAGTTCTGCGCACATACCTGACTTTCCAGAAATTCGAGGAACTGATTCACGATCTCCCCTGTTTTCTCTCCTGCTACCGCGGCTGTCTTGTGAATATGGACCGCATTCACAAAACCCTGGAGGAGGGCTTTCTTCTGGACAACCAGGAAACCGTCCAGATCCGTAAACGGGGAGCTAACGCAATCAAGAAGGAATATCTGAATTATCTTTTCTCATAATACAAAAGTCTGCACAACTGGTTGCGCAGACTTTTGTATGTGGAAGAAAGACTCGGCAAAATTTCTCAGCCTGTCAGTCAGCTTTATCCGAAAGCCGTAAATCCATATCTTCCAGTGGAATAAACACATTCGCCCGGAATATACCGTTTCTGGCAGAAAAGTCGGCATATCCGCCATATTTCTCTGCTGTTTTGGAAACAGAAGCAATTCCAATTCCCTGCCCGCTGTGACTTGTGGAATAAAAAGCTGCCCCATTTCTCTGCACTTCTCCTGCATAGGTGTTTTCAATATTGATCAGAAGTTTTCCCATTTTTACTTTGCAGATGCAATTTACATAAGCCTCATCCGCGTTCTCTTCTTTTTGCACTGCTCTCACCGCATTTTCCATCAGATTCCCAAAAATCCTGCAGATATCCAGATCAGAAATTTTCATTTTCTCTGGAACCTCTACTGAATATCTGTACTTTATACCTTTTTGCTCCAGCTGTGACGCATAGTAATGTAAGATTGCATCCACAGACATGTTCTTGCAATAGCATACTGGTGTCTGCATTTTTTCGGTGCTCTCCTGTGCGAACTGATGAAAATACTCTTTCAGTTCTTCATAATGTTCCTGTTCCAGCAGAATGGAAGCAGTACGGATATACTGTCTGAAGTCATGTCTTGTACGGCTTGCCTCTTCCAGCGCATCAGTTAACTTCTCATAATGCTCCTTTTGCATAAGCAGACGCAATTCCATCTGTCTGGACTGTTCTTCATAAATCAGCCGCATCCGATAGCCTTCTGTCAGTTTTCTCCAGAGAAGCATTCCAAATATACCTGTCAAAATGACGCCGCCCCATTCTGGAAACCAGCCGCCAAAAATCGGATCATACAAAGACCATATGCGATCTGCTGCCAGAGATACTGCATAAATTACGGTTCCTGTAAGAAGCGAAATGCCCTGCATTCCTTCCGTATAAAAAAACGCAGTTAAAACAAGACATACAGCGGTAAACCATTTCAGCACCTCAGTTGCCGCTGAAATACCATAAGAAAGAGCTGCGGTCTCCATTCCCCCGGCAAAAATCCCGGCAAGCGTAACCCCAAGACCTGCCACAGCTGTAGCAAGAACCCCCCATGCCATCCACTTATACTTTTGCCCGGTGATCTCATATTCCAGCAAAAGCATTGCCGGAAAAGCGAGAAAATAGAACAGCATTTCAACAGAGAACCAGGGCTGTACTCTTAGCGCCAGGTATGTATGCAGAAGGGGATAGCAGGTATACCCGAGCACACAAAGGCATACTCCTGCAAAAAGTACATTTTCCCTGCTTCTGGTTTTAAAAAATGCCCATACAGAAAACGCCAGAACCAGAATGATCAAGGTAAATACAGAGGAATTGATAAACACCGCAATTCCCCTTATGGTGTTTATTTTTAAAGGATTTCCAAAAACAGGTACACTCTGGATTCCCGGCGAAGCAGAGCTTTTATCTGTCACTGCAATCAGAATTTCTAATGAAGTATTGGCCTTGAAGGTAAACATTCTGTTCTGAGTCCGTTCCACATAATGATCCGGGTCCGGATTTCCCATCTGTCCGACCAGAACACCATCCACATATAAATTATATGCTGAAAAAATTTCCGGCAGATACAAACCATATGTATGCTGCTCAGCGGGAAGCATGATTTTTAACCGGTATGTACCACTCCCATACGGACTTCTCCCACTGTTTCCAAGTTCCATTCCACCATATTCCCCAATAGAAATATAACGAAAATAATATTTATCCAGATCATCCTCCGGCGTAAGAAGTGCATCCGGATAATATTCCCATTCTCTGGACAAATAATAGACAGGAAAGCTCTCATAGGAGCCATCTGCATACAAAAGTCCGTGTATGGCTTTTTCCTCTCTTGTCATATATTTGTTATTTGAACAATACAACACGTAAAAAAACATAAAGGATAGAATCATGGTTATGATTACAGTTCCCCACAGCAGCTTCCTTCCTTTTTTATTTGCTTTGTTCTCCTTCACCCCGTTCCCCCTTTCGGAGCTTTTTGCCGCGTCTCATTGGTATATTCCATAACAATATTAACAAAATTACAATTATTATAACAATTGAAGCCGTTTTTTTATGTTGACTGTTAAGATTCTCATCTGAATTCGCTTTCTGGTTTTTGACATCTTCCGAAAGAAGTTCCTCAACCTGTTCTGACAGCTTTTCTTCCCCTGAGTCCGCCGCATTTTCCAGACTGTCTCCTTCCGGATCATCCTCTTCTGTGTTTCCACCATTCTCTGTCTGATTTTGTGGTTGCTCTTCCACTGTATAATCTCCGGTTTTATCAATGGGAATCACCGCAGCGTTCTGTGCATCATTTACCGAACCTGTATAGGAGTTACCTTCTTCGTCTGTCAGCATAGTCTGAGAGTCACGGTTCGCATACGGAATCTCCACGGTAGCTCCTGGAATATCTGTAACAGCTTCTCCATTTTTGGAAATTTTTACAGAAACATCACTTCCCACCCAGGAAATGTCTGTCTCAATCTGATCCTCCGCTTTTATATTCCAGTCTTTTACCACTTCCACAGGAACCCTTACCAGCACTCCGTCTCCTTCAAAAGGAATCAGCTTTACACCATTCTTCATAAGATCCAGCAGCCTGTTTCCTACAAGGATGGCGGAAGTATCCGTTACCCGCTCCGTTTCATCGTCAATATCCGGAAGCTCTTTGCCATCCCTGTCTGCATAATTGCGCTTGTACCAGTGCTCATTAGAAATAAGCTCCCCACCATACACAAAAGTATATACCCCGGTACTTCCACCTGGATAGGTTACGTAAATTCCATATTCCCTGCCAGCTTTAAGAACACTTTTTTTCAGATACAGCCCCTTTCTGTCAAAATAGAAATTATTTTTGCCTATTTCTTTATCTTCATTATTTTCCAGCAGATATACCTGCAGATTGTCCAGCTGTTCATCTGTAAAACAGTCTAATATCATAGGAAAGAACAGAACATCCACGCCAACCACACAGCACGTCTGTACTTCCGGCTGATCCGGGCGCTGAACAGTAATATAAGCAGCTGCCCCCGGAACAGTAAGCTCCTGATCCACCGTGCAGCCTTCTGGAGCTGCAAAAGTTCCCGTCACTTTATAAACGCCAGGAGCATTCACATCAACCTGACTGAAATCCCATACTGAATGCATGATAAAAGCCGGATGGGCCGCAGTATCCTCATATTCTTCACAGGTGCTCCCAAAAATATAAAAAGTCTCCTCCAGCTCGGTCCGTACTTCTGCCAGACTCTGCCCCGCCCGCACCGCATATACCATGCAGCGCTGCAGGCTCTTTTCGTCAATCTCCTCGCAGGAACGGATAACAGTATCTTTTGATACTGTCCCGCCAATTGTTCCAGGCTGATAACTGAGTATCTCCAGACTTCCATCTGACTGATAGCGGTATTTAAGATTTCTTGTTTTCCCTTCATTATAAACAACTGTCAGTGTATATATATTTTCAGCTATCATACTCTGGCAGGAAAGATACATCCCATCGGTATCCGCAAATCCATATCCTTCCTCGCTTACATTTACCCAGTCCTCTCCTTCTTTTTGAAGCCATATTTCCATCATATCTGGATTCTGCTCTGTGATCCATGGAAAATAGTAAATACCTGCTGAAATCATTCGGGAATACACCTGAATCTCCGGCTGTCCCGGATTCTGTACAGAAATCCATGCTGTCCATTCCGGAAGACCGACATTGCTTGTATATCCTTCCGGAAGTCTCACTGTCCCTGTAATCTTATAGGCTCCCACAGTCTGAATATCAATTCCGGAATAGTCCCAGATTGCATCCAGATAAAGCTCTTCTCCATCTTCTGTATATGCAATGCAGCTCATGCCATCATAAATTTCCTGCAGTTTCTGCAGGCTTCCGCCTTTCAAAACTGCTCCGGCAGGTATGTAGAAAATTCTGGAAAAATCCCTTATTACATTTTCTGCTGCCCTTACTTCCTGCACGCTTTTCCAGGCAAATATGCAAAGCAAAAAGAAAAAAACACTTATCAGACCTTTTAACCTTTTTTTCATTGATTTTCTCCCTTGTCCCAAGCATATAAGATTTTATCGTATAATACAAGAAACCTGTGGCGAACCGCAGGTTTCCGTGAAAAATGGGTGTTACTGTTTACTTTATCACAACAACAAGAGCGTGTTTGAAAAAGGCTTTCTGCAAGATGTGCGTCACAATTTGTGGGGCGTGCAGATTGCAGGAATGATTTTTCAAACAGGCTCTAACTTTGCATTGTACCGTAATATGTTTTACATGAATGTCTTACTATCAGAAACAAAACTCCCTGAAAAAATCACATTCTGCATCATTGCACTGGGCAGCATCAATTGTTTTTACATCGCAGTGGAACACGTGACCAAGTTTATTAACCTTATCTCCAAACACACGATATACAAAGGGCACATTATTCTCCATCAGTTTCTGGACTAATGCAGGTGCCTGTGCTTTCTGATGATCTGCCACGGAAGTCATACAAAATACAGGAGGATAAACATCTGTAATGCCGTTCAGTACATCAATGCTCTCCAGTTCTTCCTCTGTACCGCCTTCCGGAAGAAGTTCCTTCATGATCAGCATAGTCATATTGTCTGCCCCTTCCCTTGGGATCCTGTACACACCGCAATTTAAAGCAATTGCAGTAAGGGCAAAGCCCTCTGGTACAGCAAAATCATATTTGGCAGCATATGCCGGATTCGTACAGATTGCTGCATAAAGTCCCAGAAGATGAGCTCCTGCAGAATCTCCTACTGCAAAAATACGTTCTGTATCAAAATGGAATCTTCCTGCACGCTTCATCACCCACTTGCATACCAGATTTACATCCTCTAACTGTGCTGGAAATTTGCTCTCAGGAGCCAGACGATATGTAAAGTTTACAACAGCAAATCCTCGCTGTGCAAGACTCATACAATAGTACTGGTATCTTTCTTTATCTCCATACATCCAGGCTCCTCCATGAACGCTGATAATGATCGGAAGGTCTTCTCCCTGTGCCTGCTTAGGCCTGTATACGTCCAGCCTCTGCATCTCCCTGTCATCATGTCCATATACAATATTATCCCAACGTTCGATGTCTTCCGGGGTATTCATAAGAGCATCGCGCTCATCATCTGCCTTTTTAAATTCTGATCTGATCTTATCGCTTAATTCAGACATTGTAGTTCCTCCAGGTAATGTATTTTTCTGTGAATATTATAAATGAATTATATAGAAAAAACAACAGGAAAGAATCCTGCTTGCTGCATAAAAAAAAGAACACCCAATCAACTCAGGTGTTCTTTAAAGATTCGCTATTAGTCTTCAACTTTAACGATCTCTTTTTTGTTATAGCTTCCGCAAGCCTTGCAAACTCTGTGTGGCATCATAAGTGCGCCGCATTTGCTACATTTTACAAGGTTCGGAGCGCTCATTTTCCAGTTTGCTCTTCTCTTATCGCGTCTTGCTTTGGAAGATTTATTCTTTGGGCAGATGGACATTTCGGTTACACCTCCTTAAATTTACTGAATATATCACTGATAGCTGCCATACGGGGATCCTTAGGCTCCTCGGCACATCCGCAGGGACCATCATTCAGGTTCTTCCCGCATCTGCTGCAAATCCCTTTGCAGTCTTCTTTACATAAGACTTTCAAAGGCCAGCTCATCAGTACCTCAAGATAGACCAAACGGTCCACATCCAGGTCATAGCCGGTGAGATAGCTGCTCTCATCCAGATCATTCACACGTTCTTCATCCGTAAGCTTCATGTCAAGTTTCCTCTTGAATTCAAAAGGAATCCTGGTCCTAACCTCTTCCAGACATCTGTCACATGGAATTCCAACAGTCACAAGACCGCTTCCCTCCAGTTCCAGAACTCTGTCGCCGGTATTCGTAATCGTAAGCTCTACAGATTCCTTAGCCAGTACTGGAAAGGTTCCCTGCTGGAAGGTGATGGTATCCATCTCAAAAGCAACACTGTAGTGCTGGCTCTTACCCTCGCTGGATGAAATGTCTGATAAATGTATCTGCATAATCGTCTCCCTATTCACACTTAATCAATTATACATACCCTGTCATTATTTGTCAACTTGAATTTTCCCTTATATACAATAATTTTTCAAAAAAATTACAAAAGCTGGCGAAATTTCAGGTGGAATATTAAATCAATTTCCTGTTGCATATAAAATCCTGCCAGAGTGTATGATTCTCTGACAGGATTTATACATTTTTATAAAGTAATGCAGTATTACCGCAAAGCAGCCTGCCTCTCAGCAACTGACTTTGCCATGTACTGCTGATCACACTGCAGCTAATTATTTTACAAGTGCTACCGTATCACGGCAGATTGCAAGCTCCTCGTTAGTCGGGATAACTGCAACCTTTACCTTGGAGTCAGCACCGGAAATAACAACTTCCTCGCCCATAGCCTCATTAGCCTTAGCATCAATTGTAACACCAAGGAATCCAAGATAAGAGCAGACTTTCTCACGAATCATGCCAACATTCTCACCGATACCAGCTGTAAACACGATTGCATCAACACCGTTCATAGCAGCTACATATCCACCTACATATTTCGCAATGCCATAGCAGAGAACTTCGATTGCATTCTTAGCATCCTCGTTGCCCTCAGCGGCTGCGGCTCTAAGGTCACGCATATCACTGGAAACACCGGACATACCCTGAAGACCGGATTTCTTATTCAGAACATTCATAACACCTGCAAGATCCAGGTTCTCTTTCTTTGCAATGTACTCAACGATAGCCGGATCAATGCTTCCGGAACGTGTACCCATTACAACACCTTCAAGAGGAGTAAGACCCATTGTAGTATCTACGCATTTGCCATTCTGTACAGCACTGATGGAAGAACCGTTTCCAAGGTGGCAAACGATAACCTTGGAGTTATCTTTGTCAAGGCCAAGGAACTCAACAGCACGTTTGGATACGAAGCTGTGGGAGGTTCCGTGGAAGCCGTATCTTCTTACTTTGTAGTTCTTGTAGTACTCGATCGGAAGTCCGTACAAATATGCTTTTGCAGGCATTGTCTGATGGAATGCGGTATCGAATACACCTACCTGAGGTACGTTTGGCATAAGCTCGGAGCATACGCGGATACCGATCAGGTTTGCCGGGTTGTGAAGCGGTGCAAGATCGTTGCACTCTTCTACTGCTTTGATCATCTCATCTGTAATGATTGCAGAAGAAGCAAATTTCTCGCCGCCATGTACGATACGATGACCAATTGCATTAACCTCTGCAAGACTCTTGATCGCACCTGTTTTCTCATTGGTAAGAGCTTCCAGAACCATCTGGATTGCTTCTTTATGAGTCGGCATGGAAGCTTCTGTGATCTCTTTGTCATTTCCGGCTTTCTGGTATACCAGTCTTCCGTCAATTCCGATTCTCTCGCAAAGTCCTTTTGCAAGAACAGCTTCTGTGTCGGAATCGATCAGCTGGTATTTTAAAGAAGAACTACCGCAGTTAATTACCAATACATTCATTTTTTTACTCTCCTGTTTACATGATTATGTATTACCTGACACCAGATATTTTATTCCTCTGGTATCTCTTCAAGGGCATGTGCCCTCAATCACAATACGATTCAGCCCTTTTCAGACTAATTCCAAATTAGTCCTGAGCCTGGCACTGTACAGATGTGATTGCTACAACACCAACGATATCGTCAGCGGAGCATCCACGGGACAGGTCATTTACAGGTTTTGCGATACCCTGGGTGATAGGTCCGTAAGCTTCTGCTTTTGCAAGACGCTGAGCCAGTTTGTATCCGATGTTTCCTGCATCAAGGTCTGGGAAGATCAGGACGTTAGCCTTACCTGCAACCGGGCTTCCTGGAGCTTTGGAAGCACCTACGCTTGGAACGATAGCGGCATCAAGCTGGAACTCTCCGTCAAGTGCAAGGTCTGGATTCTGCTCTTTCGCGATCCTGGTAGCCTCAACAACTTTATCAACATCTGCATGTTTTGCACTTCCCTTAGTAGAATGGGAAAGCATAGCTACTACAGGCTCTTCCTGTACAAGAAGCTTGAAGGACTCAGCAGAAGAAGCTGCGATTGCTGCAAGTTCTTCTGGATTCGGGTTCTGGTTCAGACCGGAATCACCGAATACGAATGCACCGTTAGCGCCGTACTCGCAATCCGGAACGATGATCAGGAAGAATGCGGAAACAAGCTTGGTACCTGGTTTTGTCTTCAGGATCTGAAGGCATGGTCTTAAGGTATCAGCTGTAGAGTGGCAAGCTCCGGAAACCATACCGTCTGCATCGCCCATCTTAACCATCATAACACCATAATACAGATACTGGTTCAGAAGGATCTCCTTAGCCTGCTCTGGTGTCATGCCTTTTTTCTGTCTTAACTCTACTAATTTGTCAATATATCCCTGAGTCTTCTCAGATGTTGCAGGATCTACGATCTGTGCACCGGAAATGTCGAAGCCGCCTTCAGCTGCGCTCTTCTTAACTGCTTCCTCATTACCAACAAGTACAAGCTTAGCAATTCCCTCTTTTAAAATTTTGTCTGCTGCTTCAAGAGTTCTCATGTCCTCTGTCTCTGGCAGTACGATTGTCTTAATGCTGGATTTTGCTCTTTCTTTGATTACATCAATAAATCCCATGATTAAATGGCTCCTTTCATTTGTTACAGTAATCCTCTGGGAACTGGCATAAGTATCCATTCCCCATTCAGTAACTTAACCTCATTATACGCCACCCCGCCTTGTATTTCAAGCTTTTCAATGTTAGAATATGGAAGAACAACGTATTTTTTGAGGTGCAATTTTATGAAAACAGCCGGAATTATTGCAGAATATAATCCATTCCATACAGGACATGAATATCAGATAAACTATATAAAAGAAAAACTAAGGACAGACTATATAGTTATCGCCATGAGTGGTGATTTCGTACAAAGAGGAACCCCTGCTCTTTTTTCAAAATATGTACGTGCAGAAATGGCTCTTCGGAGCGGCGCAGACCTGGTTCTGGAGCTGCCGGTTTCCATTTCTTCTGCCAGTGCAGAGTTATTTGCCAGAGGAGGCGTACAGCTTCTGGATGGACTTGGGGTTACAGATATACTTTGTTTCGGAAGTGAATGCGGTGATACGGATGCGCTTATGGAGCTGGCCAAAATCCTGGCAGAGGAGCCGGAAGCTTTTCAGGACGCCCTTCGCCGGAATCTGAAAGACGGAATGACTTTTCCAAAGGCCAGAAGCATGGCTCTCTCTGCAGTTTTTCCCGAATCAGAAAAATACCAGCAATTGCTCTCTTCCCCCAATAATATTCTGGGAATTGAATACTGTAAAGCTATTCTACGGGAAAACAGCTCTATTTCACCGGTTTCCATTAAACGGGAAGGAAATGATTATCACGAAAATACTCTGTCTGAAAATCACTTTCCTTCTGCTTCTGCTATTCGAAATGCCATTTTGGATTTCAATACTCCACCCAAAGGGGACTCATCCAATACTGAGCATTCCCACTGCTTTTTATCTGAATCATCAGAAACCGCAATACAGAATTTTGCGTTTCTTGCTGATATGGCAAAAAAATTTTTACCAGCAAATTCCCTGGAACTATTTTTACAGGCAATTTCCGGAAATCGTTTTCTTCTGGAAAACGATCTGGACACGCTTTACCGTTACTGTCTTCTTCAAGAAACAGAAGAAAGCCTGTGCACATACCTGGACATGTCCCATGCTCTTGCCAGAAGGATTCTCTCCTGCCGGGATCAATATGAAACCTTTTCCCAGTTTGCCAACCTTCTGAAAACCAAGGAGATCACACGAACCAGGATCCAGAGAGCACTACTTCACATGCTTCTTCATATTCAGAGTGTGCCCGCGCAGATTCCCTATGCCCGGGTTCTGGGATTTCGAAAAAACAATTCTGCGCTTCTAGGCAAAATAAAAAAATGTGGCAGCATTCCTCTGCTTACCAAACTGCCGGATGCTGCCGCAGTGCTTGAAAACGCACCACAAGCTATGGATTTACTAAATGAAACAACTTTCGCATCCAATCTTTACGAAAGCATTCTGGCACAAAAAAACAGTACTTCTTATGTTCATGAATACAGACAACAGATTATTATTGTATAATATTCTCAACTGCATAAAGAGCCCCGGCTACTGCAATTCCGTACAATAGCTAGGGCTCACTTTTATCCATTTCGTCTTACTCAATCTTACTCATTAGAAAGAAGAATGCGGTCATTATCCAGCTTCTTTCCTGCTCCAACTTTAAACTTGTCAAGCAACCCTTCCACAGTAAGACCTTTTTTCTCCTCTTCCTTGATATCCAGAACAATATCACCGGAATCCATCATCAGAATACGATTTCCAAGTTCCAGTGCAGACTGCATATTGTGGGTGATCATCAGACAGGTCAGATGATGTTCTTCCACGATCCTGCTGGTCAGGTTCAGCACCTTCTCGGCTGTTCCCGGATCAAGAGCTGCTGTATGCTCATCCAGAAGAAGCAGTTTCGGTGGATTCATAGTTGCCATCAAAAGAGTAAGTGCCTGTCTCTGACCTCCTGATAGAAGTCCCACCGGATGGTTCATGCGGTCTTCAAGGCCAATATCCAGAAGTGCAAGCTGTTCACGAAAACGCTGTTTATCACTTTTGGAAATACGGGAAAGCCAGCCTCCCTGACCTGCAGCAAGCGCAAGGTTCTCCAGAATCGTCATTCCAGGAGCAGTTCCCCGCATCGGATCCTGATACAGTCTTCCAATATTTTTTGCTCTGGCATGCTGTGGCAGAAATGTAATATCCTCTCCATCCAGAACAACAGATCCGGAATCTGTGAGAAAATCTCCACAGATGGCATTGAACATAGTAGATTTACCAGCTCCGTTGGAACCGATAATTGTTGCAAAATCGCCTTTTTCAAGATACAGAGACAGATCTCTGATTGCCACTTTTTCATTTACTGTTCCAGGATTAAAGGTTTTGGAAATATGTGAAAGCTTTAACATGGATCAGATTCCTCCCTTCTTGTGCGTCATTCTTCTTTTCAGCTGCGGCCACTGTCGTTTCAGATAAGGACCGGAAATTGCCAGAATAACAATCACAGAAGATACCAGTTTCAGCATAAACGCCGGCATATTAAATCTTAAAGCCACCGTATAAACCAGTCGGAAAACAAAAGAACCCAATACCATTCCCACAGCTCTTACAAAAATTCCGCCTTTTCCAAGAATTGTTCCTCCGATCAGAAGGGATGCAAGCGCAATGGTAACCATTCCCTGACCGATGTTAATGTCCACAGATTTCTGGGACTGGGAAAGAAGGCATCCGGACAGTGCTGTAAAAGAGTTTGCAATACAAAGTCCGATAATCGTTGTAAATACCGGGTTGATAGACGACGACTTCACCATATCTGCATTATTTCCTGTAGCACGGATTGCAAGGCCAAGTCGTGTCTTTAAAAATACCACCAGAAAAGCAACCACTGCTGCTACTGCGATCAGCGCAACAATTATATCTGTTCTTCCCTTCAGAGGGGTATCTGCCAGAACATCTTTCATCATGGAAAACACCGTATCTGTACGGTTCATGTTGATCAGGGAAGAGCCTCCCATCACTGCTATGTTAATCGAATACAAGCCTGTATTCACAATAATTCCCGCAAGCAGACTGTCTACTCCCATTTTTGTCTGCAAAAATCCGGTTACAAAACCAGAACAGATTCCGGCAAGCATTGCTGCTAGTATTGATAAAAAAGGATGTCCGCTGACCGCCACAGCGGCTCCTACAGCGGCTCCTAATGTAAAGCAGCCGTCTGTAGAAAGGTCGCAGACATTCAACATGGAATAACTTAAAAACAATGCAAGGACAGTCAGGGAACAGATCAGTCCAAGTTTCAGGGCAGTTTCTCCTAAGGAGAGTGCAGTAGCCAGTGTCACAATCATTTCCTCCGGTTAATCGTTAATTTGTTTCCAGTTCGTTAAAGCTCTCTGCTGTAACGATCTCATTTACCTGTGTGCAGAGCGGCTCCATAGCAGCTTTGACAGTTTCAAAATCAAGGCCGAGACCTTCGCATGTTTCTGTGTTTACAGTAGCAGTACCATTGTCAAAGGTTTCTACAGGAGTGGTTGCCGGATCAGCACCATTCAGAAGAATATCGGCAACCATATCTGCTGTTTTTGCTCCAAGATTTGCGTAATCAACACCATACCCTGCGAAAGCGCCATTTAACGCAAAGGAATCAGCTCCAGTGTAATGCGGAATTCCTGCATCAATAAATTTCTCATAAATGGAAAGCTCTGCTGTCATAATGGTATTATCAGTTGGGGTAAACACTGCGTCAACACCATCTGCAACCAGTGCATCTGCTGCAAGCTGAACTTCATCTGTAGTGGTTCCGGTACGCTCAACATATTCGATTCCGTTCTCATCCATGTAAGCTTTTGCTGCCTCGATGGCTGCTGTAGAGGAATCCTGTCCGATATCATATAAAAGTCCGATCTTCTTGGTATCCGGATTAACAGCTTCGATCAGTTTCATAATGGAAGCAGTATCCAGATAATCGCTTGTTCCGGTAAGGTTTGCGCCAGGTGCCTCCAGGGATTCTACAAGACCTGCACCAACCGGATCCGATACTGCGGAGAATACAACCGGCGTGTCGGTTCCTTCTGTGCTTGCCTGCATACGCATAGCTACCGGTGTTGCAACGCCAACCATAAGGTCTACACCGTCTGCCTGGAAATCAGAAATAATCTGCTCCATAACATTGGCATCTGCATTACAGTTGTCATAGGAAATATTGAAGTTTACACCCTTCTCATCACCGATTTCTTTCAGGCGGCTTTCCAGATTGTCTACGATCTGGTTCAGAGATGCGTCATCTACATAATTGCAGATACCGATCTTGTAGTCCTCTGCAAGAACAGGTGTTGCCATCATCATAGTTGCCATTGTTGCTGCTGCGATTGCGATCATTCTTTTTTTCATAGTGTTTTCCTCTCTCTCTTAAAATTGGCGGGAGCGTGTTAAAAAAGGCTTTCCGCATAATATGTGTCACACTTTACGGAAATGATTTTCAAACAGGCTCCAGAAGATAACTAAGCCGATCTTCTGCATCTTGTCTGCGAGAAAGAATGAGTGGTAAAATGGATATCAAAAAACCGTCTTCAAAAAACAACATTCCCTGTTGCTCTTTGAGACGGTAATAAAATCTTATTATCGCGGTGCCACTCAAATTGACAAATCGTCCACTTTCTCATGTACAAACATACACTCCTGATTGGTAACGGGTTCGGTTCCCGTCGGCGCCTACTCTCCTGAAATATAATTTCGGGCCGCCCTCGAAAGTCCATTCCATCAGCCGCTTCATACGAAGATCACACCATCCTCCGCTCTCTGGTAAGTCATTATTCAATCTATTCATAATGACTAAATGTCACATCTGATTTACTACTCTTTCTCATCGGTTTAACTGGTTTATACTTTAGCACAGTGATGTAAGAATGTCAAGTGCAAATTCATCCAGTAACCTTAATTTTTAAAGCTATGGATCGGAGCCGGAATTCTTCCGCCTCTTGCCACAAACGCATCACAGGAGAAATTGTTTACCGGCATGATTGGTGCATAGCCAAGAAGACCACCGAATTCTACTGTCTCTCCTACTCCTTTTCCGATAACAGGGATCAGACGGACTGCTGTTGTTTTCTGGTTCACCATTCCAATTGCTGCTTCATCTGCAATAATGCCGGAAATGGTGGATGCCTTCGTATCACCTGGTACTGCGATCATATCAAGTCCCACAGAGCATACGCAGGTCATAGCCTCTAATTTCTCAATGGTAAGGGCACCTGCTGTTACCGCATCGATCATTCCCTGATCCTCGCTGACCGGAATAAATGCACCACTCAAGCCTCCAACTGCTGTGGAAGCCATTACACCACCTTTTTTTACCTGGTCATTTAACAGGGCAAGAGCTGCTGTAGTTCCGGGTGCACCGGCTCTTTCAAGACCGATTTCTTCCAGGATCTCAGCCACACTGTCACCGATTGCAGGAGTAGGCGCAAGGGAAAGATCCACAATTCCAAATGGAACGCCAAGCATCTTGGAAGCCTCCCTGGCAACCAGCTGACCAACACGTGTTACCTTAAATGCAGTTCGTTTGATCATCTCGCAGAGAGTTTCGAAATCCTCTCCTCTTACTTTCTCCAGAGCGGTTTTTACAACGCCCGGACCGCTGACACCAACATTAATAATACTATCAGCTTCTGTAACACCGTGGAAAGCACCTGCCATAAAGGGGTTGTCATCCGGCGCATTGCAGAATACTACCAGCTTGGCACAGCCAAGGGAATCCTGTTCTTTGGTTGCCTGAGCTGTTTCCAGAATAATCTCTCCCATAAGCTTCACGGCATCCATATTGATTCCAGTCTTTGTGGAACCAACATTCACAGAACTGCATACCCGCTCCGTACTGGCAAGTGCCTGCGGAATAGAACGGATCAGAAGCTCCTCTGCCGGTGTCATTCCCTTACTTACAAGAGCTGTATATCCACCGATAAAGTTCACCCCCACCTGCTTTGCAGCTTTGTCCAGGGTCCTGGCTATTGTTACAAAATCATCTGTAGTTTTGCATGCAGCACCCCCAACCAGACCGATTGGTGTAACAGAAATTCGTTTGTTTACAATTGGAATTCCGTACTGTGCTGATATTTTCTCACCAGTTTCCACCAGATCTTTGGCATATGTGGTAATTTTGTTATAAATTTTTTCGTTTAATTTCTCAAGATCGCTGTCAATACAATCCAGCAGGCTGATTCCAAGAGTAATGGTACGTACATCCAGATTCTCCTGCTCGATCATTTTGTTGGTCTCATTCACCTCAAATATATTAATCATAGCATTCGTATTCCTTTCTATGGATATATCACCTACAGGCGACATTTTTGTTAAATGAAAGTCCGATGGATGGGACTTTCATTTCAAATTCGATGCATTACGTTGAAAATATCCTCATGCTGACAATGGATCACTACGCCGATCTCATCCCCGAGAGCAGCCAGTTCTTTGGAAAGAGTTGCAATTTCCTTGTCTGAAGCACTGGTATCTGCAACCATCATCATGTTAAAATATCCCTGTACAATCGTCTGGGAGATATCCAGAATGTTAACCTGATTCTGGGCAAGATAAGTACATACCTTTGCAATAATACCAACGGTGTCATTTCCTACTACTGTGATAATTGTTTTTTTCATGATACTCCTCCTGTATTTGGGTCTGCTGCCCATTTTGACTGTCCCAGGGAAAATACAGCTTTAAGTTTTCCCTGAACTGTATATAAAAACTGAACCTGTATTTCAAATATAGTTTTGTTTCTTTACTGTAAATTATCTCTTCTACAATACAACCACATCTGAAATACTGTCCCGTTTCGCAACCTGAATCTGAAAATCTTTTGATCTATATGGATTATCTCCAAGGGTTACCTCTGAGCACACTGTCTCATAGGCAAGAGCCTCATAGTTGTTTTCTTTGCTTAAATGTCCAAGAAAAACAGCTTTCATGTCATCATGCAAAAGCCTGCAAAGCAGCTTTCCTGCATTTTCATTGGAAAGATGTCCCCTGTCGCCTAAGATACGCTGTTTCAGATAATAGGGATAACTTCCCACCTGAAGCATACGGATATCATGATTTGCCTCCAGCAAAAGAGCATCCAGATTTTGTAAATTATCTACTATGTAATCGTTATATTTCCCAAGATCTGTGGCGATTCCAACTGCCTTGTCTTCACACTCAACCCGGTATCCTACCGGCTGTGCTGCGTCATGTGGAATAGAAAAAGGATGAATGGTCAGATCCCTGATATGAAAATCCTGATCCTCCACAATCTCATGAAAAGTGTCTTCTGGAAAATTCTTCATATTCTTCATTCTGCTGATCGCATCTGCAGTTCCACCTGTAGTATAAACCGGAATGTGGTATCTGCGTGCCATCACCCCCAGACCGCTGATATGATCAGAATGCTCATGAGTGACCAGAATCGCGTCAATGTCCCTGCCAGTAAGCTCCAGCTGGTTCAGTCCCTGCTCGATCCTTTTGCCGCTTATTCCTGTATCTACAAGAACATGGGTTTCTTCTGATCCCACATAAATACAGTTTCCGCTGCTTCCACTGGCAATGCTACAAAGTCTCATTTCTTCTTACTCCTTCATCTATCTGCTTCCAGGTTTTTTCCACATTTCCGTTATTTTCTACAACGAAATCTGTATGGGCTCGAAAATAATCTTCGCTGGCCTGATTTCCGATAATTCCAAGAGATTTTTCCCTTGTATAGCCTCGGTTTTTCATCAGGCGCTGAATGCGGATTTCCTCATCTGTATGAATATACCATACTTCATCACAAAACTCCTGGTAATGTTCTTCCAGAAAAAGTGCAGCTTCCACAATGCATAGCTTCCGTCCCTTATTCTTCTGTTCCTCCAGGCTTTTCAGTATATATCTTTTTACAGCCGGATGAATTATTCCATTTAGGCGGCTCAAAAAATCCGGTTGCTCAAATACTACATCGGAAACCCTCTTCCGGTCAATAGTTTTATCGTTTTTTATCACATCTTTCCCAAATAGATCAATCACTGGCTGATAACATTCCTGTCCCGGAGCCATCACAATATGTCCCACTTCGTCAGCCTGTATAACAAAAGCATTATATTTTTTCTCAAGATAAGCAAGCACCGTGCTTTTTCCGGCACCAACTCCTCCTGTAATACCAATTGTCTTCATTTGTCCTATTCCTTACTGCTTCGATTTCACCTGGTAACTATGAGGTGCAAACTATTTTCTTCCTCAATCCTATTCCAGGCATAGCTCTGATTCTACTTTGCCTCGTACCAGTTATTCCCCTGATGCATATCTACTTCCAGCTCCACTGCCAGATTGGCTGCACCCTTCATTTCCTCTTCCAGAATTCTTGATACCTGAGGGATTTCATCTTTCCAAGTCTCGATCAGCAATTCATCGTGGACCTGAAGCACCAGTCTGGATCTCAGTTTCTCATCCAAAAGACGTTTATACACACGATTCATGGCAATTTTGATAATATCTGCAGCAGTTCCCTGAATTGGCGAGTTCATGGCAACACGCTCGCCAAAGGATCTCTGCATAAAATTGCTGGATTTCAGTTCCGGAACCGGTCTTCTTCTGCCAAACATAGTGGAAACATAGCCTTTTTCTTTTCCCTGCTCCACAAGTCCATCCAGAAATCCCTTTATGCTTGGATAGGTTTCAAAATATTTCTGGATATAAGCGGCAGCCTCTTTTCTTGTAATACTAAGATCCTGGCTAAGACCAAAAGAGCTGATGCCATATACAATGCCAAAGTTTACCGCCTTGGCATTTCGTCTTTGCAGAGGAGTGACCTCCTCAAGCGGAATATGAAAGACCTGAGACGCTGTCAGTCGATGAATATCTTCCGCCTCCCTGTACGCCTTGATCAGCTTTTCATCCCCGGACATGTGAGCCAGAACACGCAGCTCAATCTGTGAGTAATCAGCATCCAGGAATACAAATCCAGCTTCCGGTACAAACACTTTGCGGATCAGTCTTCCAAGTTCCATGCGGACCGGAATATTCTGAAGGTTTGGCTCTGTACTGCTGATTCTGCCAGTGGCAGTTATGGTCTGGTTAAAAGTGGAATGGATCCTTCCATCCTTCTCGATCACGGCTCCAAGACCGTCTGCATAAGTGGATTTCAGCTTTGTAAGCTGACGATATTCCAAAATATCATTTATGATCAGATTCTCTGATGCCAGTTTCTCTAATATATCTGCGGATGTGGAGTAGCCGGTCTTCGTTTTCTTTCCTCCCGGAATAGCCATTTTTTCAAAAAGGATCACACCAAGCTGTTTCGGAGAATTGATATTAAATTCTTCTCCTGCCTGCTGCCAGATCAGCTTTTCCAGTTCATGAATGCGGACAGTCAGCTTTTCACCATAATTTTTCAATTCTTCTCCTTTTACTTCGATTCCCCATTTTTCCATGGAATCTAACGTAAATACAAGAGGAAGTTCAATCTCTGTATATACCTTCCACATACCTGTTTCCTGAAGCTTCGCTTTCAAGGGGGCTCTGGTGGCAAAAGCGGTATACGCCATATAGCATGCCAGATGTTCCAGTTCCGGCATATCCTCCTCCCAGGCCTTTTTCAGGGATATTTTTCCCAGAAGCTCTTCTTTTCCCGGAAGAAGCTTCCCATCCAGATAATCTTTTGCAAGCTCTTCATAAGTATAAGTACTTTTCAAAGGATTCAGAAGATAAGCTGCAATGCCACAGTCAAATACGTTTGCATCGGGTGTTAGATCAGCACGCTTGAGCATGGTTTTTACGTCCATGGAACAAACTGTGGTAGACTTCCCCAGCCTACCGATCTTATCACTTAAATAAGCTGCTGTTACCATTCCCTCCACAGGAACATAATACATTTCATCTTCCCCTAATGCCAGACCAGCTCCATAGACACCTTCTTTATCCCAGAGAAGCGCTATTCCCACAGCTTCTGCCTGTCCCGCTTTTTCAAAAAGTGCCTCACAGCCCTCCAGATCATTGCAGGTGAAAAAATCCTGTTCTATTGTATTTTCATTCACTTCAGCCGGATCAAATTTCATCAGAAAATTCCGGAAATCCAATTTTCTGCACAGCTCGTAGGCTTCCTTTGTAAAAATATTTCCTAACTGAAATTTCTCCTGTTCAAATTCTATGGGGCTGTTTGTACAAATAGTTGCAAGCTCCTTACTCAGCTGGGCCATCTGGTAATTTTCCCTCAAAGATTCTCTGGCCCGCTTTTGTGAAATTTCTTCCACATGGGAAAAAGCATTTTCTATGGAGCCATATTCTACAAGCAGCCTGATGGCTGTCTTCTCTCCGACACCTGGAATTCCAGGAATATTGTCGGCAGGATCACCCATAAGAGCCTTTAATTCTATAATCTGGGCAGGGGAAACCAGATAACGTTCCTGCACCTGGTCTTCCTTATAGTCTTCTATAACAGTCTGCCCTTTTGCAGTCCTGGGCAGACGGATCATAGTTTTTTTAGTCGCCAGCTGTAAAAGATCACGGTCACCGGAAAGAATGATTACATCCAGGCCTTTTTCTTCACCCTTTTTCGCCAGCGTACCAAGAATATCGTCTGCTTCGAAACCAGCAAGGGAAACTGTGGCGATTCCCATCTTTTCAAGCATCTCTCTCAAAAGCGGGATCTGTTCCTTTAGTTCCTGCGGCATGGGCTTACGTGTACCTTTATATTCCGGATATTTCGCATGGCGAAAAGTCGGCTCACTTCTGTCAAATGCCACTGCCAGATATTCCGGTTTCTCTTCTCCCAGCACTTTAAACAGGATATTTAAAAAGCCATAAACAGCACCTGTATGCAGACCTTCTGAATTAGTCAGATTCGGAAGTCCGTAAAATGCCCTGTTTAAAATACTGTGACCATCTATCAGTAAAATTTTCTCACACATATAAGCCTCCTGTACCGTGTTTCCTATAATACCTGCATAATAATATAAATCAAAAATCCACCCAGTCCGGCAATCAACGCACAGAATCCCATTCCACTCAGCGCGCGGCGGAATCTCATCTTCAGTATATAATGCTTGGATTTACGAATATCTTCTTCCAGAAGCTCCCGAAGATCCAATGAGGAATCTCTGCTCTCCTCATCCAGCTGCTGCATGGCAGCATGAACAATAAAATAAGTTTCCAACTCGTCGTAACAGGACGGACAATTCTCCACATGTTCCAGAAAATCCTCCAGTTCATCTACAGATAAATCATGCTCAATGTATCGGTTTACCATACTCTCTGCTGTCTGACAATTCATGGAAACACTCCTCCCTTTTGCAGCCCATATTTGTTATTATATCCGAATCTCCCTCAAAACACAAGAGACAGCAGATGTTTGACCAGATACTCTTTAAACAGACAAGGGAAATAACCAAAATCTGTTTAAAGGACATCTGATCTTTTTCTGCTGTCCCTTATTTTATATATCTGGCAATGCTGTTCTCTTTATTGCCGCAAAATCCAGTCAAATAATACAAAAATGCTCTTTTACTCTGCACTGGCCGTAAGAGACTTCGGCGGATCATTTAAAATCTTCATAAATTCCTCGCCTGTGATTGTTTCATGCTCATACAGATATTTTGCCAGTTCATGAAGCTTCTCAATATTATCCTCAAGAATCTTATAGGCCTTCTCATGCTGTCTTCGTACCAGCTCTACTACCTTTTTATCCAGAAGTGTCTGTGTTTCAAAGGAGCAGCTAAGACTTGAATCACCGCCCAGATACTGATTGCTCATACTTTCCATCGCAACCATATCGAACTCATCGCTCATGCCATAGCGTGAAATCATGCCTCTGGCAATCTTGGTAGCCTGCTCGATATCATTCGATGCGCCAGTTGTAACACTGTGGAAAATCAGCTCTTCAGCAGCACGTCCACCAGTAAATGTAGCAATCTTATTCTCCAGTTCTTCCTTTGACATCAGGAAGTGCTCCTGCTCATCCACCTGCATGGTGTATCCAAGAGCGCCTGAGGTACGGGGAATAATGGTAATCTTGTGAACCGGAGCAGAATCCGTCTGTTTCGCCGCCACAAGTGCATGTCCCACCTCATGATAGGATACGATCAGCTTCTCCTTATTGGAAAGCACCCGGTTTTTCTTCTGGTAACCAGCGATAACTACCTCAATACTCTCCTCAAAATCAGCCTGCGTAGCAAACTTCCTGCCGTCACGGACAGCACGAAGAGCTGCCTCATTTACAATATTGGCAAGCTCTGCACCGGAAGCGCCGGCTGCTGCCTTGGCAATTTCATCGAAACGGACACTGTCTGCGATTTTGATCTTTCTGGCATGGACTTTCAGGATTTCCTCACGTCCTTTCAGATCCGGAAGTTCTACCGGAATACGTCTGTCAAAACGTCCCGGACGCAGGAGGGCCGGGTCCAGGGAATCCGGGCGGTTTGTAGCAGCCAGGATCACAACTCCCTTGGAGCCGTCAAATCCATCCATCTCTGTAAGCAGCTGATTTAATGTCTGCTCACGTTCATCGTTTCCACCTGTGAAGCTTCCGCTGTCACGTTTCTTACCAATGGTATCAATCTCATCAATAAATACAATACAAGGTGCCTTCTCATTTGCCTGCTTAAACAGATCACGAACCTTTGCAGCACCCATACCCACAAACATTTCCACAAATTCTGAACCGGAAATAGAGAAAAACGGTACTTCTGCTTCTCCGGCAACTGCCTTGGCAAGCAATGTCTTACCTGTACCTGGAGGGCCTACAAGAAGGGCGCCTTTGGGCATGGATGCTCCAATCTCCGTGTATTTCTGCGGATTATGAAGATAATCTACAATTTCTGTAAGAAGCTCTTTCGCCTCGTCCTCACCTGCCACATCTGTAAATTTAATTCCTGTAGAAGACTTCACATATACTTTGGCATTGCTTTTTCCAAAGGACATTGCTCCGCCAGGGCCACCGCCCATAGAACTCATCATCTTCTTACTCAGCCATCTTCCAAGGAAAACAAAGATTACGATTGGGATCACATATCCGATCACCAGACTGAGTAAGATGGACTGCTTCTGAGGCTCCACTGCTTCCATACTGGTTCCGGCTTCATAAAGGCGGCTTACAAGATCCGGATCATCCATGCGTACAGTCTTGCACACCACGTCCTCGCCGTTCTTTCTCACTATATAATAGATATAATCGTCCTGCACCTCTGCCTTGGATACATTTCCACGCTCTACATTGCTGAGGAATGTACTGTAGTCGGTTTTCTCTACAGAGCGTTCCTGCATGGCTGGAATGGCAAATATGTTCAGGAAAAGGATCACCGCAACCGCTATCAGTGCAAAAATGTACAATGGCCGGTTCTCTGGTTTTTTATGGTCAATATTCATTGGCATTTCCTCCATTTTCTGTCAACTGTTAAATACTTTAGCATTTCCATGTATGAATATCAATATTCTGCCTCAAAATTTTATAAACTTTTCATAATTTCATCTTTACTTTATTTTTATAATGTGCTATTATATCAATTGTTCAACCGCCGGCATGTCGGAATGGCAGACGAGGCAGACTCAAAATCTGTTGTAGGCAACTACGTGTGGGTTCAAGTCCCACTGCCGGCATTTTTAACACTTCATAAGTTATATAAATCCCGTCAAGTCCTTGATTTTGCGGGATTTTTTGTTGCTCAGAATTTCAAAAAATGTCAAGGATTGTCAAAAATCTGCCCCGCATTTACCTCGCGGGTTCATACTTTTGACCATCTATCCCAAACTGTTCCGAAGAAATTCTTTCTATATAGCAAAAGAGGATCCGCCAGCATCTCAGCGGTTCCTCTTTTCATTTACACAGTCTGCAAGCCAAACGCATCAAACTGTTTTTATTTTACTCATAAGTAATTACGCCCGGTCTTCATCCTCCAGCATTTTCTCAAAAATCGGGAAGCAGTCGAAAGTTGCAAAGTAATCTCTTGGAGTCTCGGCGCGACGGATCATATCGAAGCTTCCATCTTCGTGAAGAAGGATCTCCGCAGATTTCAATTTGCCATTGTAATTATATCCCATGGAAAAACCATGTGCGCCAGTATCATGAATCACCAGATAATCTCCCATATCAATCTTCGGAAGATAACGATCAATTGCAAACTTATCATTATTCTCGCAAAGAGATCCTGTGATATCATACAGGTGATTGCAAACCTGATCCTCTTTTCCAAGAACAGTAATATGATGATAAGCACCGTACATAGCCGGCCGCATAAGGTTTACTGCGCAGGAATCCACACCGATATACTCTTTGTGAGTGTGCTTCTCATGAATCGCTTTTGTTACCAGGCAGCCATAAGGTCCCATCATGAATCGTCCAAGTTCTGTATAAATAGCTACATCTCCCATTCCTTCCGGAACCAGAACTTCTTCATATACCTTGCGTACACCCTCTCCAATTGCACGAATATCGTTTGGAGTCTGCTCCGGGCGATAAGGAATACCAATACCACCGGAAAGATTGATGAATTTAATATGCGCCCCAGTCTCCTTCTGAAGCTTCACAGCAAGTTCAAACATAACCTTCGCAAGCATCGGGTAGTAATCATTCGTCACTGTATTGCTGGCAAGAAATGCATGAATTCCAAACTCCCTGGCGCCCTTACTCTTCAGGATACGGAATGCATCAAAAATCTGCTCCGTAGTCATGCCATATTTTGCATCCCCGGGATTATCCATAATATCGTTGCTGATTTTGAACACTCCGCCAGGATTATAACGGCAGCTGATGATCTCCGGGATCTTTCCAACAGCTTTCTCTACACTCTCAATATGAGTGATGTCATCAAGATTGATAATTCCACCAATCTCATCTGCATATTTAAACTCTTTATCTGGAGTGTCGTTGGAGGAAAACATAATGTCTCCCTTCTTACAGCCGATAGCTTTGGAAAGCATCAGTTCTGTCATGGATGAGCAGTCACATCCGCAGCCATATTCCTGCAGAATCTTGATCAGGAATGGGTTCGGGGTTGCCTTTACTGCAAAAAACTCCTTAAAGCCTTTGTTCCATGCAAAAGCTTCCTTCAAAGCCTGTGCATTCTCCCGGATTCCTTTCTCATCATAAAGATGAAATGGGGTAGGATATTTTCCGGCAATTTCCTGTACCTTCTCCAGTGTTACAAAAGGTGTCTTTTTCATAATAGTTTCTCCTCGTTTGTAAAATACAGCACTCGCTGCTCTTAAAAAGTAATTTTTCTGTTGTCACAAGTCAGAGCCTGTGACAGCTTTATTTGGCTTCAATCACATGCAGCATATTTGTTACAGCACCTTCCCGGGTCATATTGGTAGCAGGATCTCCAACCGTAAATACGATCAGGTCTCCTTTCTTTGCAAGCCGCTTTCTGCGGACAACGCTCATGGCCTGGGAAATAATATGCTCTGTGGAATCCTTCTCGTATCCTTTCAACGGTGTAACGCCCCATACAAGCTGAAGTCTATGCAGAATCGTATCATTGGGAGTAACAGCATAAATAGGAGCTTCCGGCCGGAAATTGGAAATCAGTCTGGCTGTTCTTCCTCCAAAGGTAGGAGTCACAATGGCCTTAGCCTTCAGATCTCTTGCAGTCTGCACTGCTGCCAGTCCCACAGCACTGGACACTCTGCTCTCACCACACATATTGCGGTTATGGGTATAATCTTCATAATGCAGGTGAGGCTCTGTGGTCTGTGCAATCTCCACCATCATCTTCAGAGCTTCCAGCGGATATTTACCAGCTGCAGTCTCACCGGAAAGCATAATAGCATCTGTACCGTCGTAAATAGCATTGGCAACGTCTGCCACCTCTGCTCTTGTAGGACGTGGATTGCGAATCATGGAATCCAGCATCTGGGTAGCAGTAATAACCGGAACATAGTTCTCATTGCACTTGCGGATGATCATTTTCTGGATATAAGGAACCTCACTCGGAGGAATCTCCACACCAAGATCACCTCTGGCAACCATAATACCATCTGCAGCCTTGATGATCTCATCAATATTTTCAACGCCTTCGGCATTCTCGATTTTGGCAATGATTCCAATATCATGTCCGCCATTTTCATCCAAAAGCTGACGGATTTCTTTAATCGCTTTTGCATCACGGACAAAAGAAGCTGCAATATAGTCAAACTCCTGTGTAATTCCAAACAGAATATCATCTTTATCCTGCTCTGTAATTCCCGGAAGCTTCACTTTCACATAAGGAACATTGATTCCTTTGCGCTCTCCAAGCTCGCCGCCGTTTAAGACACGGCAGACAATATCCCCATTCTTAATATTCTCAATCTCCAGTTCGATCAGACCATCATCAATCAGGATTTTACCGCCTTTTTTCACATCTTTGTAAAGATTTTCATATGTGATGGCGACTCTGGTCTCATCTCCCTCTATATCACCGGTAGTAAGTGTAAATTCGCTTCCAGCCTCCAATGTAATCTTCTTATGATCCTTAAGAAGCTTGGTACGGATCTCCGGTCCCTTTGTATCAAGAAGCAGGGCAACCGGAATATTCAGTTCTTCCCGTAGGTTTTTGACCATGTCTACTCTTCCCCTGTGTTCTTCATGAGAACCATGGGAAAAATTAAAACGTGCAATATCCATTCCGGCACGCATCATAGCTCTTAAAGTATTTTTCTTACTGGATGCTGGTCCCATAGTACAGATAATTTTTGTTCTCTTCATAAGCAGTCTTTCCCTCTGTCTTTTCAGTCATTTGCTGGCTGCTGCCCACATCGTTCACAGCAGCCATGCGATGTTACCGGTTAACAATTACATTAATTTCATTTCACATGTGTATGTGTAAAAAGATGATCCTGGCAATACTCATAATTTCCATTGCATCTGGAACAAAAACGAAATTCCAGATTAGGATCATCAAGCTCAGTACGTCCGCAAATCGCGCATTTGTGCTTGGTCACACTGCCGCTGCCTGATTTCATACGTCCCTGGGGTTCCATTGCTCTGCGGAATTCATTTCTTCTGTGGACCTCCTTCGGGTTATACCGGCTGAAATCCTTTGTTCCAAAGTAAAAAATAATGAAATTCAACAGTGAAGCCACAATCGGGATCACCAGATACCATGCACCTGCCATAACATACTGAATCATTTCATATACAACAATCACCACATAAAAAATTGCCATCCACTTCATCTTCACCGGAATGATAAACATAAGCAGAACCTGCATATCCGGATAACACATTGCATATGCAAGGAATGTGGACAGACTGATATAATAAGTAGAAAATACGTTTCCTACCAGAACATTTCCTCCGAGAAGGAAATACAGAATAAACGCTCCCAAAATTGTAAATATCACGCCCGAAAGAATATACAACGTATATTTAAAAGTTCCAATCGTCCGCTCCAGAGAAGTTCCAATTGGATAATAAAAGAACAGAACTGCAATTGCAAACCATAATACTCCGGAAGTGCTCGGTGGATACAGTACCCAGGTTACCAGTCTCCATACCTGTCCCCGCAGAATATACGCTGGTTCCAGGCTCAGCCAGTTCAGTATGCCTGGATTCACGATCATCAGTGCATAACCGATCACATAGCATACAATCATGTAAATTGTGAGATTGGGAATACCAAATCTTCCAAATTTTCGTTCCAGCTTATCAATAAATTTCATGTAATCCTCCTATTCAGAAAAATTTCTTCTTGGACAGAATCACAGCTGCCACAATACTCACCAGTATGGACAGCAATATCACCACTAAAAATCCCCATTTGTCAGCAGAAAACGGCATTCCCGAAGGGCTCAGGTTCATTCCATATGCACTGAACACAATAGTGGGAATACTCATTACAATCGTGATAACGGACAAAACCTTCATAACCACATTCAGGTTATTGGAAATAACCGAGGCAAAAGTACCCATCATGCTGCTTAAGATACCGCTGTATATATTGGCCATCTCGATTGCCTGTTTATTCTCAATGATAACATCTTCCAGAAGATCCGTATCCTCCGGGTACTGCTTAATGCTCTCTACCTTCAGAAGCTTCTCCAGTACTACCTCGTTCGACCGAAGAGATGTAGTAAAATAAACCAGGGATTTCTCCAGTTCCAACAGTTCCATCAGTTCCTGATTACGGGTGGACATGTGGAGCTTCTCCTCCACCTGTTCACTTTTCTTATCTATAATACGCAGATAATGCAGGTACATAGTGGCATTGCGGTACAGGATCTGCAAAATGAATCTGGTTTTCATATAGGTAAAGAAATTACGTACTCTTCCCTCCATAAACCGGGTAAGCACCTGGGTATCCTCCAGACATACGGTAAAAATCACCTTCTTGGTAACAATAATACCAAGGGGAATAGTGCCATACCAGTCTTTGTCATTGCGTTCCTCGATCATAGGAACATCTACAAGGATCAGAGTGTAATTATCTTCTACCTCGATACGGGAACGTTCCTCCTCATCCAGAGGTGCCCGAAGATCATCTACTTCTATCCCGAACCTTTCGGACATTTCAAAGATCTCAGTGGCAGTGGGATTGGTCATCGCAATCCAGCAATCCTCCTGTGGTTCCTGGATCTGATGGATCGCACCCTCTATCGTCTTAAAAATCCTTACCACAAACTGCACTCCTTCCATCTCTTGTTTCTCAAAAAATACATTTTCCATTATAATTTGTACAGGAAATTTTGTCAATTCTAATAGATTCGGTTTACAAATTTTTTGCATTTCGCTATAATGTCTTTAAAGACACATTTATACTTTAATTCGATACAGTTAAGCTGCTAAAAAACATATTGAGCACCATGATCAGCAGCAGAAAGGATTTATGCCTATGAGTCAGTCAACATTTGGAAAAAAATTCACGGTTACTACCTGGGGAGAATCCCATGGAAAAGCGCTTGGAGCTGTAGTGGATGGTGTTCCCGCAGGTCTTTTCCTTACAGAAACAGATATACAGGCTTATCTTGACCGGAGAAAACCCGGACAAAGCCGCTATACTACTGCCCGTAATGAAGGTGACGAAGTAGAAATCCTCTCCGGAGTGTTTGAAGGACAGACCACCGGAACCCCGATCTCCATGATCGTACGCAATAAAGATCAGCGTTCCCATGATTATGGAAATATTGCAAATACATACCGGCCGGGACATGCTGATTTTGGCTTTGACAGCAAATATGGTATCCGGGACTACAGAGGCGGCGGACGTTCCTCCGGACGTGAAACCATCGGCAGAGTTGCTGCAGGTGCTATTGCAGCAAAAATCTTGAAGGAGCTTGGCATCACTCTGCAGGCTTATACCAGCTCCATCGGACCTGTTTCCTGTCAGACCTACCACCCAGAGGTAATCAAAGAAAACTCCTTCTATATGCCGGATATGGTTGCTGCCAAAAATGCGATCAAATATCTAGAGAGCTGTATGCGAAAGAATGACAGTGCAGGTGGTGTCATTGAGTGTCGTATAAACGGTGTTCCTGCCGGAATCGGAGATCCTGTTTTCGGTAAGCTTGATGCAGCCTTTGCTCAGGCACTGATGTCTATTGGAGCCGTAAAGGCAGTAGAGATTGGTGACGGTGCCAAGGTTTCCACTATGAGGGGTTCCGAGAATAACGATGGCTTCCATATGGAAAACGGCAGAATCGTAAAAAACACCAATCATTCCGGTGGAATTTTAGGCGGGATCAGCGACGGCAGTGAAATCCTTCTCCGCGCCCACGTTAAGCCAACTCCATCTATCGCACAGCCACAGCAGACAGTTACTACAACCGGAGAAGATATCTCTATTGAGATCAAAGGGCGCCATGATCCGGTAATAGTCCCCCGCGCTGTTGTAGTAGTAGAATCCATGGCCGCCATCACACTGGTAGATGCTATGTTTTCTAATATGAGCGCACGGATGGATTATGTGAAGGATTTTTATCTGTAGATTACGAAAAAAACGTCGTTAAAAATTTTTCCAGCAAGTAATAACAGTCTCCAATGCCATTATCAAAGGTAATTTGGAATTTCATAATGAGGAGGACCAATATGCAAATTGCAGTTTATGGAAAGGGAGGGATTGGGAAATCCACAATAAGTGCGAATCTGACCGCAGCCTTAGCAGTCTGCAACAGTAAAGTACTTCAAATAGGATGTGATCCCAAGCACGACTCAACCCGTCTTCTACACCATGGGCAAAAAATCACAACTATCCTCGATTATCTTCTAAACACTCCTGAAGATGAACAAAACCTGGCAGATGTATTAATACCAGGTTTTCTTGACACTGGTTGCATAGAAGCAGGCGGTCCCAGACCAGGAATGGGCTGTGCAGGCCGGGGAATTCTGACTGCATTTGATTTTTTAAACAAATACCACGCCATAGAAAAATATGACCAGGTCATATATGATGTATTAGGAGATGTTGTCTGTGGCGGTTTTGCGGTTCCTGTCCGCAAACAATATGCCGATGCAGTAGTTCTTGTAACAAGTGGGGAATCTATGTCTATTTATGCTGCAAATAACATTCTGTGCGGAATAAAGAATCTTAATCCCCAGGGCAGACAGATTGCCGGGATCATCTATAACAGCCGCGGAGTCGGTGATGATCGCAAATATGTAGAAGACTTTACCAATGCTGTCAATCTTCCAATTCTTGCAGAAATTCCCAGAAGTAATCTTTTTACCCAGGCAGAAAAAGAAGCAATGACTCTGGTTGAAAAATCCCCCAAAAGTGCCGAAGCTAATATTTTTCTGGAGCTTGCACAAAAATTACAAACGCAACCTGTTCTTTATGCCGCTGCCCCTTTATCTGAAGAGCAGATGGAGCTTTTTATGCGTGGGGAAAGACTATCCCACACTACCACTACAATTTCCAAACATACATCTGCTCCCGTGATTCCTGCTGTTCCCGCACAGCCTTCTGCCACGAAAAAGAGAGCTTTATCTGATCCTTTTAGCAGAGTTCCGCTATATGGCTGTGCTTATCGTGGTGCTATCGATCTGGCGGTTCATATCAAAGATGCCGCAATTCTCGGACATGCTCCCAAAAGCTGCACCTGGTATGCCATTAACGGTTTTACCAGCTACGGACGAAGAGGATTGTATGAACGCGGAATCCTTTACCCGGCCTTTGTTCCAAGACAGTTTGAGAATACTGATATCACCATAAACGAAGCCGTATACGGTGGTGTAGAACAGACACGGCGTAAAGCTTTTCAAATGGTGAAACGCGGAATCCGCAATATTATCACTGTCACTTCCTGTATTCCAGGCATGAGTGGCGATGACCTGGTTCCACTTCAAAAAGAATTAAAAAGTCTTGGTGTCGATATGTATATTATTCATACTGACGGAATCGAAGCCGGTGACTATAACGAAGGAATGGCACTTTGCTACAAAACGCTTGCTCTTCAAGCTGTTGATCCGAACGTAAAGCCAGAACCTGATTGCATCAATCTTGTCTATGAACATACAATTTCTTCTCAGACAGATCGTACTTTTATGAATCTGCAGGAAATATTTAAAAGAATAGGAATCCGAATCAACTGTCGCTTTATCTGCGCAGAATCAATGGAGAACATCCATAATTTTTTAAAAGCGCCTTATTCGATCATGGCACGCTATGATAAACTAGGACATGAACTGCAAAAAATATTTGAAGAAAAATATGGTTGCCGTTTTCTTTGCAACGAGCTTCCCAGGGGATTTTCCCAAACAGCCTCCTGGCTTCGCAAAATAGGAAAACTTTATGGAAAAGAAAAAGAAACAGAACAGGTAATTTTAGAAAACCGCATTCAATACACCCAAACTATTAACAACCTCAAACTTTTGTATAAAGGGAAAAAAGTAATTTTATTCTTAAAGAACAATAGCATTGATTGGATTCTTGAATTGGCTCATGATCTGGATTTGGATGTATTGGATTCTATCCTTATCGGAAGTAAAGAAGACAGCGTTGCAGATTGGAAGCATCAATTCTCAGCGGACTGGGAAAATGCACAAAATACATTATTTACTTCTATTGCAAAACAAAAGCCAGATCTTATTATCCTGAATGATTTTATGGGACAGGCTTTCATACCTGATGAAATCTGCACCGTAAATCTTGCACGGGATATCAGCACAGGTTTCTTTACTGGAACAGATTGTGCTGCAAAATGGATCCGTTTATTTGAAAACACTTTGGAAGGACGATGGAAAAATGACAAATCATTATTTGAGAAACGCTGTCCCTGATCACATTGCGGGTGTTATCTCTGCATGCGAAGGGATCCAAAACAACCTGGTTCTCCTAAATGGTCCTATTGGCTGTAAAACCTACTATACCTTTAGTGGTGTTGATTCTTTGATTCGAAGATCCAATCTATGGACTCTTGGTGATGAGCTTCGACTGGAAGATGCTATGGATGACCGGTTGCTTCGCAGCCAGTTTTGCATCGGCAGTCCTCGCATACCAGCTACCAATCTCCGCTATTCTGATTATATTTTCGGGACCGCCGAACAACTTCATCGCGCATTAAACGATCTGTTTTCAGAAAGAAGTTATGACTTATTCACAGTAATCCAGACTCCCGGTACTTCTCTCCTCGGCGAAGCACTGGAGCCGGAACTGGATGCCATCAGCAAAGAATTTGGAATTCCACACCTTTTTATCGAATCCCCTGGCTTATCAGAAAATTCTATGATCGGATACGACGAAGCAACCGTTCGCCTGATGGAATTGTTATGTGATAAACCTTGCACCAATAAAAAAGCCTCCAAAATTCCATCTATTAACCTTTTTGGTTTTGATGCACATGAGAAATTCCCGGAAGGCGGTTTAAAGGAAATCACCAAATTACTGAAGCTTTGCGGAATCTCTGTTCATGTAGCAGCTGGTATGAATTGTCCCATAACTGATTTTCGTACAATTGCTCAGGCAGACGCCAATATTATACTCTGCCCGGAGCGTTGTAAAAAAACAGCCGAATATCTCCGCAGCCATTTTCCCATACCAGTTTACGAGACCGGAGGAATGCCAATCGGTTTTGACCTCACCGAAGAATTTGTCCGGGGGATTTCCTCTTTGCTCGGAACAAATTGTGAACCTGCATTAGATTATATTGAAGAAAGCCGTTCGCGCGCTTTCTATTTCATTGCACATAATATGGGAAATAAAGGCTTCCCAAAGGATCTTCGCTATGCCGCGGAAGGCGAACCATCCGTTCTAAGAGGATATGTGGATTATCTTTCCGGTTATTTAGGCATTAAGCCCAAAGTCATCCATCCACTTTATTTACAATGCCACACGGAAAATCTGATTCAGGAAAAGCTTCATGAGCTTCATTGTGAAGACGCACTGGAACAGGATATTGCCTCCGTAAATAATGTTATCCTTCTTGCTGGTGCAAACACAATCGTAGAATTGAACACTTACAGCGACAACATTTTTGGCATTGAAACTGCCAATCCAGGTTCCGGATATATCCATGTCATTCCCAAAACTTACATTGGATGTACAGGTGCTCTATATCTTCTGGAACAAATCTTAAATGGTACAAAACTGCTTCGAGCATGGAATTAACTTTATTCCACCTCAAAAAAGCTGCCTGGCATCTACCAGACAGCTTTTGCTGCTCAGAGCAGTATTTTATTTCATAAATTGAAAACAGGCAACCTTATGTCCTGGCTCAATCTCCTGCAAAAGAGGCAGTTCTTCTTTACATTTCTCCCTGCACCAGTTGCAGCGCCCGGCAAAAGCACAGCCCTTTTGCACTTCAAGAGGACTTGGAGGCTCTCCCTTTGCAGCTGCAATTTCCTCATTCTGATCGCAATATACATCAAAAACAGAACCAAGCAGCATTTTCGTATATGGATGTACTGCTTTTGCAGCAAGCGTCTCACTCTCCAGAATTTCCACAATTCTTCCCAGATACATAACTGCGATTCTCTGACTTACACTCCTTACCAGTGCCAGGTCATGCCCAATAAACAGACAGCTGATCTGCTTTTCTTCCACCAGCTTTACCAGCAGCTTCGCAATCTGGTTCTGTATGGAAACATCCAGTGCACCTGTCGCTTCATCACAGATCAGTAGTTTAGGCTGAATAGAAATGGCCCTGGCAATAGCCACACGCTGCAGCTGACCACCCGAAAGCTCATGTGGATAACGATTCACAAAATCTTCCGGAAGACCTACTTCCAGAAGCAGTTTGCGCGCTTCCTTAAGACCATTTTCTTTACTGATCCCATCAAAGTTTCTCCTGGATTCCATAAGATAAGTGCCAACTTTCATTCTTGGACTGAATGAACTTAAAGGATCCTGGAAAACCATCTGAATGTTTCGGCGGAAACGTCTTTTTTCACTGCCCTTCAGGTTCATGTAAGCTTCCCCTTCCAGCAGTACTTCTCCACCCGAAACAGGTATGATACCGGCAATCATTCTCGCCACTGTACTTTTCCCGCATCCACTTTCACCCACAATCCCCAGGCATTCACCTTTTTTGAGGGAAAAACTAACATCACTTACTGCATATAATTTTTCTTTTTTCACTGGAAATGTCTTATTCAGATTTTTCACTTCCAGGAGAATCGTATCATTTTGCAAATCGTTTTCCCTCCAGCCTTGGCACTGCCGCCAGAAGTTTTTTGGTGTATTCGTGCTTCGGATGAAAGATCACATCATCTCTTTTTCCAAATTCCACCAGCTCACCCTTGCACATCACACCGATCTTATCTGAAATGTAAGAAGCAACTCCCATGTTATGTGTCACAAGAATAATTGCAGTTTCATACTGCTCCCGAAGCTTCTTCATTTCTCGTACCACTTCTGCCTGAATTGTCACATCCAATGCAGAAGTAGGCTCATCTGCAAGAAGAAGTCTTGGTCTTGCAGTCATTGACATTGCAATTCCAACACGCTGTTTCATCCCGCCGGAAAGCTCAAAAGGATAAGATACCATTACACGTTCCGGATCTGTCAGATGCATTTTTGCCAGCATTTCTTTTTCCAGTGACCGACAGTCAGCCTTTGCCATTTTCCTGTGCGCCAGAATAGATTCCCGATATTGAGACTCTACAATCCGTATGGGATCCAATGATGCTCCAACATCCTGAAAGATCATTGCAATTTCCGTTCCCCGGAGCTTTTGTAAAGACGTCTCATCTAATTCCAAAATATTTTTTCCCTGAAATAAGATTTTCCCCTCTGTCACTGTCCCGCCAGGAGGTAAAATTCCGAGAATAGCACGAATTAAAGTTGTTTTTCCACTTCCACTTTCACCTACGATACTGACGATTTCCTGCTCTCCTACAGAAAGAGAAACATGCTCTACTGCCGCTTCCTGCTCCTGATAGCGAATCGTACAGTTCTCAATATTCAGAATATCCATAATTATTCAGCTAATGTCCACTTGTTTGTTACAAGATAATAGTCAATTGGGAATACTGTTACATTCTCAAGTTTACTGTTTACAAGAGTCACGTTATCATTTGCATACATCCAGATTGCCGGGGCATCATCTGCCAGGATCTGCTGGGCTTCTACAAATGCGCTTACACGGTCCTCCTGAGTAAATGCAGCATCCAGTTTATCCAGAACAGACTGGAATTCATCACTGTGATATCCGCTGTAATTGTCACTTCCTCCATCAGACCAGCGGTTCATAAGATATTTCTGACCATCACCAGCATTTACAGTCTGCCAGTTTGGAGATACCAGCATATCGAAATCACCAGAAGCACGTTTGTCACTTACATTCTCCAGCATTTCAATCTGTACATCAACTCCGATCTGCTTCCACATATCCTGTAAAGTCTCACTTACTGCTGTTGAAGAACCATTGGCAATAGAAATTGTAAGGGACAGATTCTCTCCATCCTTATCCACAATTCCATCTCCGTCAGAATCGCTGTAGCCTGCTGCCTCAAGGCATTCTTTTGCCTTATCCAGATCATAAACCTGTCCGTTTACATCTTCAGAATCGTATCCTACATATGGCGGGAATGCTGTGCTGATTGGAGAAGAATAACCATTTCCTGCTACCTGTGCTACAACATCACGATCTACTGCATAGGACAGTGCAAGACGAAGGTTCTTATCAGAAAGGGGATTTCCCTCGCGGCAGTTTAATTCGAAATCATTCTCTCTTGTTCCGGTTACTTTTACAATGTTGATATCGTCATTATTTTCCACACGATTAAGAGCTGTTGCATCCGGTCCCTGTGCAAGGTCAATATCTCCGGAAAGCATTGCATCTACCTTTGTATCACTTCCGATATTCTTTACAGTAATGCTCTTGATTTCCGGTGCTCCATCCCAGTAGTTCTCATTTGCCACAAGCTCAATCTTCTCTTCAGATACATACTCAGACACTGCATAAGGTCCTGTACAGATTGGCATAGTATCATAATTGCTTGTATCAGCTGTGGTGTCTACAATAACTGTCATCGGCTCTGTAAGCTGTGAAACAAAAGCACTGTATGCACCATCTGTAGTAAATACTACATTCTCTCCATCTACTTCGATGTTTGCAATTTTAAGATCTCCTCCACGAGAGTTATTATCAATAGATCTCTGGATAGAATCCTTTACGATCTCTGGTGTCAGCTCGGTACCATTGCTGAATTTTACTCCCTGGCGGATATGAAAACGATAAGTTGTATCATCAACCTGCTCCCACTCATCAGCTAACTGTCCTACAATTTCCATATTTTCATTTACAGTCACAAGAGTTTCTCCTACACCACAGCGTGTAAGATTCCATCCGCACCAGTCTGTTGCAGGATCCATGCCTTCGATGTAGGTGAAAAGTGCCAGATTAATGTGACTGTCATTTTCGGCTGCAAATGTAGTAACACCGCTTCCTATTACGCTGCATGCCATAATTCCTGCAAACAATAAAGATACTAACCGTTTTCTCATTTTTTATTTCTCCTCCTGTTGTTAAACTATAATCTATGTTCAACTCTTTATTTTAAAGAGTAAACATTCTTAATTTTTTCTTTTCGGATTCATCAGATCCTGAATACTGTCTCCAAGTAAATTAAATATGATTACATTTATTAAAATAACAATACCAGGTGCCATAAGCATCCAGGGTGCCGAATACATATAGTCTTTTCCCTCAGACAGCATATATCCCCACTCCGGTGTAGGTGGCTGGGAACCAAGCCCCAGCAGGGAAAGACCTGCAATGGTCAAAAGTTTACTTCCAATATCCTGCGTAATATTTACTAACAGCGAAGGCATGACATTTGGAATAATATAACCTGTCATAATCCGGAAATTATTAGCGCCTCCCAGTCTTGCCTGCTCTATATATGTATTATTTTTTATGGAAAGCACTAATGACCGGCTAATTCTTGCATAATAAGTCCATCCTGTTATGGTCATTGCCAAAATCAGATTTGGAAGTCCTGTACCAAGAAAGCTTACAAGTGCAATTGTAAAAATGGAACCAGGAAAGGCCATCAGCATGTCAGATAAACGCATTAAAACAGCATCAAAAGCGCCTCCCCAGAAGCCTGCTATTGTCCCGATAAGAATTCCTACAACGGAAATGATCGCTGTCACAACAAATGCGATCAAAAGTGATGTTTTTCCTCCGTAAAGAATTCTCGAAAATATATCCCTTCCCATCTGATCAGTTCCCATGAGATACTGTTTGCATGGCGCTTTCAGAAGGTCTGTATAGTGTGTTTCCAACGGATCATAAGGTGCAAATTTTCCCGCGAACAATGCAAATAATAAGAAAAGCACTGCAAATGCCATTATAATCACAAAACGAATCCATAATTTTTTCTTACTCTTCATGTTGCAGGGCTCCTCTTCTAATTCTTGGATCAAGCCACTGGTAAGATATATCTACCAAAAGATTCACCAGTACATAAATACATCCCATCCACATAACATATCCCTGGATCAGCTGGTAATCTCTGCCGGAAATCGCAGCCACTGCTGCGCTGCCGATTCCATTCCAGCTAAAGACCGTTTCAACGATCATTGTTCCACCAAGTAATCCTCCAAATGACATGCCGAGCATTGTCACTACAGTAAGCAGGGAATTTGGCAGCACATGAAAGAAAATTGTACGAAACCTTCCAATTCCCCTTGCTTGACAGCCATTTATATATTCCTCATTCATCTGCTCGACCATTACCGCCCTGATCCGTCTTATGTAGTACGCACTCATGCTTAACGAAAGTGTTACAGACGGCATGATCAGACTTTTAAAAGAATCTGATCCCCCCACAGGCAGCCAGTGCATCTTAACTGCAAAAAAATAGATCATCATCATACCAACCCAGAAGCTAGGCAGTGAAATTCCAATAAAAGACATAAACCGAATAATATAATCAGCCTTTTTATCCTTATATACTGCTGATAAAATTCCTAACGGAAAAGAAATTAATATCATCAGAATAAACGATGCAACTGCCAGTTTAACCGTATTGGGGAGTTTTCTTCCTAATACCTGGGAAACGGGCTGTGCATATTTTACCGACATTCCGAAATCGCCATGTAACGCACCCTTCAGCCAGTTCACATACTGCTCTCCAAAAGATTTGTCTAATCCGTATTTTTCTTCAATCTTTGCAATTACCTCCCGGTCATGACCTGCACCCATAGATTCTGCCAGCTGTTCAGCTGGATTTGACGGCAAAATATATGTAAGTCCAAAGGTCATCAGAGACAGCCCAAACAAAATAATCACAAGTGAAATCAGTCGTTTTATAATCTCTCTTTTCACTTTTTCAGCCTTTCTGTGCTACAATACAAAAATTCATCGGTAAAGGGCTGCCAACTATTTCCACCTGTATTTTATGAAATCCTGTTTCTACAAGTTTATTAAAATCCCAGGCAGGTCGATCTACCTGACTCATTGGCAATTTCTTTGCAATTTCATCCATAATGGAAAAATCTACATTTTCTTTATTATGTCGCGCATGGCACCCTTGTTCTTCTTTTTCATGTCCCCGCTGAAACTCATCATAGGCTTTCTGATACTTATCACTAAAAAAACGGCGATAATAATTTCCATCTTCCAGAATTAGAATTCCATCTTTTTTTAGAACCCTGTACGCTTCCTCATAAGCTTTATCTGCATGCTCCAGGTTCCAGAATACATTTCTTGATACCACTGCGTCGAAGGAATTATCAGCAAATTCTAAGCTTTGCACATCCATCTGATGAAGTTCTGCTTTAAGTCCTTCTGTCTCCAGATTTCTTCTGACTTCTTCCAGCATTTTTGTGCTATAATCTACCGCAGTCACCTGAAATCCCATCGAAGCAAGCAAAGTGGTAAAAAAGCCAGCGCCACACCCATCATCTAATACATGGCATCCCGTTTTAAGAGAATTTTTGAAAATATTTTCCCATCTCTCTCCAGGTTCTGTTTTTCTTTCTTCCATACTGGCATCTGAAAATCCTCCAGCTCTCATATCCCAATATGACTGAATATTCTTTAACAATTCTGCCATTTGTGTTTATCCTTTCCAATAGCATAAACTTCTGCCAAATCAGGGAATTCATGTAATAAAAGCGTGAAAAAGCCGCTGCTAACGCAGCGGCTTAATGACATAATAATCCTGTTATATAAAACCAACCCCTATACCGTGCCCCGCAGCAAAAGTTCTTCATTCTGGCCGGTATTCTGGCTCCAGTGTCATCATAATGCTTTCCCTTCCCGATAAAAATTCAGTGGTTTCGAAAGCTTACTCAACTGTTACAGCTACGGCATAGCACAGGATTTTCACCTGTTTCCCGTTTGACCTGCTAGAATTTATTTTAATTTCCACCAGGCACCAAAATGGTCGTTTTATTCAATTCTCAACACAACATCAAAAAAGTATAATACAGCATTTCCTGTTTGTCAATCAGAATTTATCAGGCCTCTATATCCTATGAACCATTTATGATAATGTCCTAATATACCATAAAGGAAAATGTCCCAATGTAGTATAATGCTTCCATCAACAGATGGAGGTAACGA
>OBIA01000252.1_pt1 | contig 39590 bp, 31 predicted proteins | sample 1519911 | NCBI WGS metagenome assembly OBIA01 (sample SAMN04209236, study PRJEB22552) | human gut metagenome | biome: gut; material: feces | host: Homo sapiens | place: USA: Oklahoma | reverse complement strand
GTCTTCAATTGAAAAAATACTCACCAAAATTGCGTAAACACGTAATCTTTACTGAGGTAAAATAAGGATTCAATACGAATCAATACAAAAGAAAAACGCTGATTTCAAGCGTTTTTTCTTTTTGTCAAATGCGATATATTGCACTGAATTTCAATTCAAACTCTACCTTTTTCTCTACCTTTTTTCGTAAAACCTGGTTTGGAAAGCATGAGTTTCAGTTAAAGTAAAAACAGCGCAATATCAAGGCTTTTCAAAACTAAAACTACTTATTCATTTCATAAAATATGAATCAATATTTTTTAAATAGGGGAATAGTTCAGTTCTGTATGCAGATAATATACAAAAGGAACATTTCAGTCTTTGAAGCGTTCCTTTTGCATTCTTGCAAAAAATTATATCGTTAAAATTTAAACTCTAGAAAATGACTTATCTTTTTTTCAAATCTGTCGCTACCTATGCCTTGTTTAAAACCGTAAGTCTCATACATAGAATTTTTCATTACATATTGAATAGATTTCATAACACTTTTTTTATCATTTGATAATGTGAGATATAGTTGTTGCAACTCTTCTAACGAATTCCCTTCTAACATTGCCATCCACATTCTTAATATACTTACAACAACATCCGATAATTGAATAAAAACATCATTATCAGACTTTACAAATTTGTAATTCGCTTTTTTCCCAGAAAATTCTACAGGAGATTCTTCTAGTTTTTCTTGAATAGTATATTCTTCATCAAATATGTGCTCTGAATTATAGTAACTAACTATGGAATTTGCATACACAGAATGGTAATTTTCAATCATAACACCAGCTTTATTCGATGTTAGTAATATTAAATCTTCTTTTTTATGAGCTTTAAGTGACTGCCTTATGTATTCCATATTAAAATCCTCAATAGTTGGATTAAATCTCTCAATCCAACTTAACAATTCATTAATAAATTGCTCCTGATTGGTAACATTAGGGTATTCAAAATACTTCATGAAGTTTACAAACCAATCTTTATCTTTTTTTATATAATAATACAGTGAATTTTTTAAGTCTCTACTAAAATTTAACCCTCCAATAGCCGATTCTGGCAACGTATCAATTATATCAACTATACTAAAATAAAAATTATCTAAATATGTGTAATGTATCCAACAGTTATTTTTTTCCAACCACTCAACAAAGATTTTAAACTTCGGTTTAGAAAGTAATTCTATGAAATTTTTAGACTTTTGCTGAATATGCTTAAATTTTATCTCTCTCATATTGGGCTGCAATTTTAAATTATCAACCAGTTCATCTGCAATGCTTTGCTGTAAGATTTTTCCTTTTTCAAAAGCTAGACCACCCAAAATAAAATATGCATGTTCGTCAAAATTAAAGCCTTCTTCTGTCAACTTAAAAACTCTAGCATTATTGGTTTCATCATAGTATAAGACATACTCTTTATCCATATTCGGAATATTATGCAAACTAGCAATATTCTCTATCATTCCTGTATAATCCATTCCACTTACCTCAGAATTCTAAAATTTCCATTCTTCTTGTATTTCTAAAAATGCATCCCTCAGCTCCGCTATTGCTTTGTACCTCAAATTATGATTAGAATTCAAGCCTTTTTCCATAAACTCTTTTAGTTTTGGAAAATCAAATTTATTCATATTTTTATATCTTCCAGTTAAAACAAAGTAAATTAATTTCGAGAGTGCGTAATATTCGTATTGCTTGTTGTAATTTTTAAACCCTTCTGTACTTAAACTAGATACATCATTAAAATATCCACGAACTTCTGTTTCTAATGATGTCAGCTGGCTATCAACTGTTTTAACTAATCCAAAGTCAGCAATTTTTACGACAACCTCATCTTGATATTTTTTGAGTAAAACATTTTTGGGACTAATATCTCTATGCAAAACCCCAATTCTGTCAAACACTTCAAAAGCCCTAATTATTTGTAAACAGAGCTTTCTACGTATCGTAAAATTGAGCTTCTGATTATTCTTCAAAATATAATCATATAATGAAAAATCTGCAAACTCCATGAAGTATTCATTTTTATTTTTATCTAAACGATAAACTTCTAATACATAAGGAGAATTTATGGATTTCATAACTTCATACTCTTTATAAAATCTCTCCAACTCTTTAGCATCTAAATTAGTCCTAGCTCTTTTCACAACAAAATATTTATCATAGAAATCATCAAAGTATTTAAAAACCTGAGCATACGACCCTTCACCAATAGGGAACAATTTAAAACCAGATTCAACTCCCCCACTTTTTTTATTAATAGTATCTCCAATAAAAAATATAGGTAGTTCGTATTTAATTTCATTTTGCTCCATATCTGTAGGAATAGAACTTCCATTATACTCCATAAGGAATTGATTACATTTTTGAAATATTTCACCATATTCTTTATCAACTGTAAAACCAATATTCTTTAATTCCGAAATCTTTGATAACCTATCCACAATGTTGATACAAGCCAGCAATTTCCTACTTGAATCCGCCAAATAGTAAAAATTTTTCTGCTTCATTCTAAAGTTCATTTCACGCAAAAGCAGATTAACATGATAATGAATACTTGATAATAGCAAAGAAAGACGTTCTCCAAAATCTTCTTGATATAGATACTGATTGTCTGATTGAAATCCATTTGAAAATGTCTCAATAAAATCAACTTCTATTGATTTTATTTTATTAGATAGCTCTGCAGTCATATATCCATCAATTATGCTCATGATACACCATTCCCTTACTACATGTTACTAAAACCAAGCACCTTAATATTGCTTACATAAGGTGATGGTTCTTTGTCACAAACCTATTATAGTATTTTTCTTTTTTATATTCTACGCATCCATATCTCTCAGCGCATACTCGCATGCTTGGATGACAAAGCTTGAAAAAGTTACATCCTTGTTTTGTATTGCTTTCTCAATTTCTTCAATCAGTGGTAGGGGGAAGTGAGGTTCTTCCAAATAATCATAAAGATATCGGAAATACAGTAATTGGTCGTGAGTCTTGGTGGAAAATTGCTCTTCAAACTCGTGAATTTGGGTATAACTGCAATTAAAAGCGATTACATGTTCAACAATTATGTATTTTAGAAAGCGAGAAAAATGCAACAAAATAAATAACACAAAACACGATTCACGATCCGTGTTTTTGTATGAATGCACATTTCAAAATTATTTTTTGCTCACTTAAATAAAGTACATAATTAAGAATGATTAACCCCAAAATTTTTTTGGTTACTAAATAGCACATCGTTTTATTAAGTAATAATCTTGTGTATCTTTCCGAAAAATTAGTATTTTCCTGAAAAAATATATTAATTAATATTCTACATTGTCAAAAAAGTTAGACTTTTGAAGCAATTCGGTAGTGTAAAATAAGTTGTGTAAACACAAAAAGGAATAAATCCGTTATAGTAGAGTTGCGAAACATTACTAGAAAGAGATTTATTCCTATGACTCAGTTTACCACAGAACTACTTAACTTCCTAGCCCAAAAGCAAGATATTGATGAATTTTTACGTTCTTCTCTTGAAACAGCTATGAATGACCTGCTTCAAGCAGAATTGTCAGCCTTTTTAGGGTATGAACCTTACGATAAAGTAGGCTATAATTCTGAGAATAGTCGTAATGGAACCTATTCACGGAAATTTGAAACCAAATATGGGACTATTCAGTTGAGCATTCCTAGAGATCGTAATGGAAACTTTAGTTCAGCTTCGATCCCCTCTTATGGACGTCGAGATGACCATTTGGAAGAGATGGATATCAAACTCTATCAAACCGGTGTAACGACTCGAGAAATTAGTGATATCATCGAGCGAATGTATGGTCATCACTATAGTCCTACCACAATTCCTAATATCTCAAAAGCAACTCAGGAGAATGTCGCTGCTTTTCATGAGCGAAGCTTAGAAGCCAATTACTCTGTTTTATTTCTTGATGGAACCTATCTTCCATTAAGACGTGGAACCGTTAGTGAAGAATGTATTCATATCGCACTTGGCATTACACCAGAAGTTCTTGGATATGAAATCGCCCCAAATGAAAACAATGCTTCTTGGTCCACACTGTTAGACAAGCTTCAAAACCAAGGCATCCAACAGGTTTCTCTTGTAGTGACCGATGGCTTCAAGGGGCTTGAGCAGATGATCAGTCAGTCTTACCCATTAGCTAAATAACAACGTTGCTTCATTCATATTAGTCAAAATCTAGCTAGTAAAGTGAAACGAGCAGATAGAGCGGTTATTCTGGAGCAATTTAAAATGATTTATCGTGCTGAAAATTTAGAAATGACAGTACAAGCTTTAGAGGACTTTATCGCTGAATGGAAACCAAAGTATAAGGAAATAATGGAAAGTCTGGAGAATACAGATAATCTTTTAACTTTTTATCAGTTTCCCTACCAGATTTGGCACAGCATTTATTCGACGAACCTCATTGAGTCTCTCAACAAAGAAATCAAACGAAAAAGAACCTTATATAACAGTACCCATAATTGTAAACTCCTTTAGAATCCTGTAACTACTATTTCTTATTATGGCAAAACTAGAAAATACACAAATGAAATGTTTCACTTATTGTATTAGTACCTTTTAGAACTAAATCGCATAAACACAAAAAGCATCTCGTATAATAAATTCGAAATGCCTTGAATATTTTATTTAGCCAACTATTTTGGCTCAGTAAAATATTTAAAGTATTTTTCATTCTAAGAATCATTGTAGTGAAGATGATTTTTTAATTCTGTAATTTCTTTGTTTCTATATTACTATTTTTCTCATCAAAATTATTTTCAAAAAACCATTTATATGCTCTTTCTGCAATAATTTTTGTTTCTAAATAGTCTAAACTGCCACCGACTACAGCTCCTACACCTGGAACTAATTTTCCTAAATTAACAATCCCTGTATTTCCAAATTTAGTAATTAATCTGAAACCGATTTTCTTATTGATCGAAATAACTACTTTCCCAGGGATTTTCTCTACCATCTTTACTGCCACTTTTTCTCCTAGCTTAATTCCAGCCTTCTTTAATATCTGATTGACTGCAACACCAGCTAAACAAGCATATACTAATGTCTGGGTTTGATCGCTTTTTAAATCATATCCAGCCATATATGCACAACAAGCTATCATACGCATCTGCACATATAATACATTTGCAATATTGACAGTATCCAATAAGCATTCAAATGTAAAAGAATATATCCCTAAATTTCTCTAGGTTATGAAGCTTTATCCCATTATACAATTGCCACTTATCTCTCCTAAAATGTTAAAATAAAGAGTGTTACAAAACTTATTTTACGAATATAGAAATATAGAATAGAGAGAATTATATGGCATACCCTCAATTTATTGATAACTCAAGAAAAAAACTTTCTGATGTATTAAATGATATCGCACCAAATTATACTGTACTTCGAATAGCAACTGGATATTGGGATCTAGCTGGTACCATTGAATTAATTGACGATTTTGAGCAATATTCGAAAATTCAATTATTGATCGGTAAAGAGCCTATTGCTCACAGGCTGCAAACACAATATAACATTGATATAAATGCCCCTGAGAACCTATTCCCAGAAGCTGATATTACTCATGATCTACAAGAATATGGAAAAGGAGGAGATAATACAGAAATACTCGAACAACTCCGCATGACCGCAAAAAAACTTGTAAATCTAATTGAAAATAACAAGCTTGAAGTAAAAATATATAGAGAACCTAGGCTTCATGCTAAAGCTTATATATTTGGAGAACTAGGAGATGCTGACTCAGTTGGTATTATTGGTTCTTCAAATTTTACAAAGGCAGGACTCACCTCCAATGCAGAGCTAAATTTTCTTACAGAAAACTACCAAATTGTTGAATTCAAACCAACCAGTGATAAACAACAAAATGGACATATCGTATGGTTTGATGAACTATGGAAAGATGCTGAAGATTGGACAGGGGAGTTCAGTAACATCATTGTGGATAGTCCGGTTGGAGATAAAACCTATGGTGCTTATGATGTTTATATCAAAACTCTTATGGAGGTCTTCCCAGAAGAACTACAACCTGTGGATCCTTTTGATAAAGATATTGAGGATATTCTTCATCCATTCCAAAATCAAAATGCACTTGATTTAAGACGGAAACTGTCACGTTATGGTGTTGCAATGCTTTCAGACTCTGTAGGTCTAGGAAAGACCATAACAGCTGCTGCTATTATTAAGCAATACATTGAAGATGGGAACGACAATATTTGTATAATACCTCCAGCATCACTTAAACAACAATGGATTGATGAGTTAGAAGGAGAAAGATGGAATCTTCGGGAGGGAAAAGATTTCAGATTGATCTCTCAACAAGATTCTGGAAAAATACAAGAACATATTGATTACTTTAAACATCATAAAAACTCTCGAAATACTATTGACTTATTCGTAGTTGATGAGGCTCACAATTTGAGAAATCAAGGGAGCACTCGCTATCAAAAGATTTTACAACTATTTCAAGAAAATCCTCAATCAAGAGTTCTTTTGCTTACTGCTACACCTATTAATAACTCTTTGATTGATTTTGCAAATCAAATACAACTAGGGGCAAAAGGTGATCTAGTTTCTATAAATGTCCCGTATAAAAGTAATAAAGGTAAAACTCTTGAATATATTGACTTCTTTGAAGCATTAAAGCGAATTCAATCAGAAGCAACTCGTGCAGAAAAGCGTGGAGAAGAATTTGATTGGGATTTCCATAAAAATACTATTATCGCCGGAATAAGGCATTATCTTGTTAGATCAACAAGACAAGGTGTTGTCAAAAATCAACAAATGAATTCTACAAATGGACGAAGTAATCCTTTCCCGACGTCAACAATTGAACAGTTCCCCTATACTTTTCTCAATGAGGATAACGAATATATCCAACAAGTCTTAGATGAAGTACAAGATACTACTTTCGAATCTCTTTCTCCTGTATCTCTAAACCTAAATTTAATTGGGGAATTAACACAACGTACTTCTCACCCACTTGATTTATATAAGGGAATTCACAAAGAGCAACAATCAGGAATTAATATTTCTGAAAAGTATGACCTATCAGTGAACTCAAATAGTGAAGCTATATTTTCTAATAAAGATGAAGTTTCAAATATTATCCCAACATTATTTAAAGTGATAAACTTCCTGGGATTTGTACCTTACAAACCCGATGCCTATTCTCATAATATTTACAATAAAACAATTAATGAAATTCGTGCATTGGATCTAAAAGGAAACGAGGCTTATCAATTAAGAACCCAACTTGCTGTTCACAATATGCTTCATGTTACTTGGCTAAAACGTTTGGAATCATCTACAGCCACCCTACTAAGATCTGTGCTGAATTATCAAGATAGAATTGCTTTGTTTGAAAAATGGTTGGATAGGGGATATATTGTTAGTCTGACTGATGCCGCAACTCTTGATAGTGAATATGGTGAAGATATTGATAAGGCTTTCGAAGATTATGATAAATACTTGTCAGATTTAGATGAGGCTATGTCTCAAGGTAACGAACAAGATATTAAAAAACGTGGTGTCGAAAGAAAAGAAGCTGATGAGAAACTGTTTAATATTCCTCAATTAAAAAAAGATCTCCAACGAGATAAAGAAATATGTAAGTTCTTAACTACTGTATTAACAAGATTAAGTAAAAAAGATCATGATAGAAAACTAAATGCATTTGCAGATAAAATAGTGGAACGATTGGAAGAAAATAAATATGGGAAAAAACTATTAGTTTTTAGTTTCTTTTCTGACACAATTGATTATCTGAAGGAACGTCTTCCACAAATACTGGAAAACAGGATTCCTAACTTCTCGAAACGTGCAGAGTTTATTTCAGGTAATAGTGGCTCTGTTGAAGAAATTACTAAACGCTTTTCTCCAATTAGTAAAAAAGCAAAAATTAAGAAACAGAGTGAACTCGATTTTCTATTTGCTACTGATGTACTTTCAGAAGGTCAAAACCTACAAGATGCTGGTTTCTTAGTAAATTATGATTTACATTGGAATCCTGTAAGAATGATTCAAAGAAATGGTAGAATTAATCGTTTAGGTTCAACTTATGAAAAAATACTAATTGCAAATATGAAGCCTCATGAGGATTTAGAATTCTATCTTAAGTTAATTAGACGTCTAGAACACAAAATTGCAACAATCAACTTCACCGTTGGTAACGATCAAAGTATATTAGGTGAAAGTGAAAATCCAATAGAATTTCATGAAATATTGGAATCTGATAACATTTTTGATGATGATATCGACAAAGCTTCAAAAGCAATGGAACAATTTGAAAATACCGAAGATATATTGGATTGGGTTGATAATTATTCCACTGAATTACGGAAATTTATTGATGCTCACAAAGAAGATGGAGAAATTAAGAGGATTCAGAGTATTCCCGACGGAAAATGGAATTACCTTCCAAAATCAAATGAAAATTATGAGAATCCAGACAATGTCATCGGATTATATAGAGCAAAAGGGAAAACCTCTGCTACTGGTGCTATGATAAAAGATATTGGCTTTGTGAGTATTGAAAAAAGCTCAGAAAAGAGAGGACCATTCAGTCCTATTCAGGCAAAGTATATTCAAGAAAAGGATGCTTTGAAAAAAATTCAAACAACTCCAGAAGATAATGATCGTGTTATAGATAAAATATCAGTAAATAGATCGGAGTATATTAAAAAAGGCAGTACAGAAATCAGTGTACAATTTGAATCAGGTACGCCAGCTTATAGCATAAAACAGCAAGGTATGCGAGCTCTAGAAACTTTAAAAGGTTATTTTGATTCTAGCTATGATCTTGTAGGAATAATTGAAAAAGGAATACGTTATTCAAATGATAAACGAGTTTTTGAGCAAATTGTTAGAGAGGTTAATAAACAAAGTAGAGAAAATGGAAAATTAACACCACGAGTCATTAAGAATTTTGAGACCCTACTACATAAGCTTTTACAAGCTGAATCAGACGAAAAAAAAATAGAGAAAGTCGAAGGCGTATTATTTTATGCAAAACCATAATGGAATTAATATAATTGATAAATTAGTTAAACAACTTTCAAATGAAAAAGACGATTGGATGTCTCTCGCTATCGCAATCGACTTAGCTGATGAGATCATGAAATGGATTCTACCCAAAAAAGATAAGTGGATGAATATGTTGGAACGGGATAGCCAAGATACTGGATCTCTTCCTTCCCCACTTCCAATGGATGTTTTTCATAACCAAAAACAAAGAACATGGTTTCATGAGCATCCAGAATCAAGTTCTGCACGAGCAGCTTTTCAACATTTTAAGCAAGATGACTGTGTAGTTGAAAGCAAGTTTTTCTGGTTCAGCGAAGGCGCAACCAAACAAAAAATTTCGGCTTCTACAGAATTCACATCTAATTGGGAGGATTCTGATCTAACAAGAATTCCAAGTAATAAAGTCGGAATCGACTTTTTCCTGACATCTGATGCTAATTCTCTCCTGATTGTACTTTCAAATAGAAAAAAACTTCGTGTCATGGAATTGCACGATCATTTGAGTAATACTCAAAAACAGATTTTTGAATATAATTTATTAAATGCAGCAGAATATGATAGTTTAAAAAATAATGATTATACTGAACCTCAACAAATTATTCATAGTAGACTATGGAATGCCTTGCAACTAAAAGAGGTTAATAAACAATTCTATTCAATCATTGCAAAATTCTTTGATGATCTTGTTAAGACAATAGGGAATCAAGGAAAGAACTCAGAGGATGCAAAACAATTTTCTTCTAGACTCCTAGGGAGAATGCTTTTTATCTGGTTCTTACGGAAAATGAATATCATTCATGAAGAATTCGGATATTTTGATCTAGATGATTTATCCGCTACTGAGTACTATGATAAGAAAATAAAGCTTCTATTTTTTAATACTTTGAATACTGATATTCCGAATAGAATACATTCAGACCACTTCACACCTTATTTAAATGGTGGTTTGTTTGAACCTAAAGATAATGACTTCGTTGACGAAATGATAAGTTTCCCAGAGAATTACTTTAAACAGTTGTTTGACAAATTCAGTGAGTTTAACTTTACTACTGATGAATCAAGTGCTGATTTTGAAATGATCGCTGTTGATCCTGAAATGTTAGGTCAAGTATTTGAAAATTTATTGGCTTCCCAAAATGAAGATACTGGACAAAGTGCACGGAAATCAAGTGGAGCATTCTATACACCGAGAGATATAGTAGCTTTTATCTGTAAAGAATCTTTAAGAGAGTATTTGTATAGCAAGGTGGAAAACAAAACCTTCCATCAAGGAATAGACCTACTAATTGACTATTCAGATGCCGAATTTCTAGCAAGAAAAAGCACTTCCGGAGCTGATTTATGGGGAATCAATAGTAAAACTGTAACACAAACAATTCTTGAAGCATTGGATAACTTTAAAGTTATAGATCCTGCTTGTGGTTCCGGTGCTTTCCCAATGGGTATGATTCAACTTCTTGTTAGATCTTATGAAAGATTACTAAAATCTTTTGATCCGTACGAACTTAAACTTTCGATTATTGAAAACAATATCTTCGGGGTGGATATTGAGCCAATGGCAATCGAAATTTCGAGATTAAGAGCTTGGCTTTCTGTCATTATTGATGAACCAGATAAAACCAATATTAAACCTCTACCAAATTTAGATTTTAAATTTGTTTGTGCAAATAGTTTAGTTTCTTTATCGAAAGATGATGAAACTATTTTTGACGATCAAGATTTAGATGTAAAACTTTCTGATATTCGTCAAAAATATTTTAATGCACGTGTAAAAAGTTCTAAAGACAATTGGCAAAGAAAATATTACGAGTTAACAACAGGAAAAATAGAACTTTGGGAATCCGTCCGTTCTGAGCAATTGAAGTCTTTTGATCCATTTATTGTAAAGAAACCAGCAAGCTTTTTTGATAGTTTCTTTATGTTTGGGGTTCATAAATTTGATGCGGTCATAGGAAATCCTCCATATGTTGGAACAAAAAAACGGAGTGCTGGTGATAAAAAAGCCTTAGAAAATGAATTTGGTTTTGCAGATGATCTTTATAACCATTTCTTCTTTAAAGGAATTAATTTGCTCAAAGAAGGAGGTAGTCTAGCATATATTACATCTAAAACTTTTTGGACAATTCAATCAAAGAAAAACCTAAGAGATTTATTACTTTCTAATACAGTAAATTATATTTTTGACACTGCAAATCCTTTTGAGTCTGCAATGGTTGATACTGCAATCACATCTGTTACGAAAAATCCACCTTATACTAATAACACTATCAAATTTTTAGACGGTAGTAAAAATTTAATGATCCCAGTATTGTTTGAAGTAGAACAGTCAACTTATATTAATACTCAAAATACTGTTATCTTTAAACCAACTAAACAAAATCTAAAAATTTATGAATTATATGGACAAAAGATTAAAGAACTAAATAATATGTGGTGGGATAAGATTTCCACCAGTAGAAAAATTGAACAGAATAAAAAAGAACTTAATGAATATCGAAGTAATTTAAAACCTGGAGATATCACTTTGTTAGGTTGCTTGACAGACGGAGGGGTTGGTTTACAAACCGGTAATAATGGTAATTATATCGCTGTGAGAAAATCAACTAAATGGGCTGAAAATATTTTGAAGACACGCCCTAAAAAATTAAAAAATGCAATAAGCAAATATAATATCCCAACTACCGACTTAAATGGTTTTTCGAATCCAGAACAATTATTGAATGAATTGGATGAATATCAAATTGCTGAGCTCTTTGATTCATTAAAAGAAAAGTATGGTAGAGATATTTTCGGACAAGGTTACCTTTACCGAATTATTAATGATAAAGATATTGTTGATGTTGATTCGTTGACCGAAGATGAGAAAACAAATGGAATTTCCACTGAAAAAAATCACTACGTCCCATATGACAAAGGTGATAAAGATGGAAATAGATGGTTCTTAGAGACACCATTTGCCATTGCTTGGTCAAAAGAAAACGTTAGCTACCTAAAAACTGATCCTCGAGCAAGATATCAAGGATATACTTACTTTTTTAAAGAAGGTTTTTGTTGGTCTGATATCAATACCACATATTTGAAATGTCGTGCAAAACAAAAAAGCATTAATGATGTTAAAAGTATGAGTTTATATGGATTATCTGATCAAGTACCAGAATATTATATTATAAGCATCATTAACTCAAAATTCATGAGCCAATACGTTGATGATTTTGTAAATAATACCCAAACGTTCCAAATAAATGATGCTCGTCAACTTCCGATAGTAGTACCTTCTCCAGCAAAACTTCAAGAATTACTTCCACTTTTCCAAAAAGCAGTTCTAATAAAGAAATCTGGAAATACTTCCCAAGAAGACAATACCAGAGCATTAGAACTAATCGAAGATAACATTGAAGATATTATTCGTGAAATATATCAAATGACTTAGGAAGAAAAAGAGAATGACAAAAATATTGTCATTCTCTTTTTTCTATAATTCATCAGCATTCAATAATTCAGTATATCTTTATAATGGGATAAACGAACCTACAATTTTTCCAATTATACGAGGATTTTCATTATAAGATATAAATTTATCCTTATAGGACTTATTAATGGAAACTAGACGTAGTCCCTCTTTTTCACGATAAACTTTCTTAATATAAGTTTGTTCATTATAGACTATTGCATAAACTGCACCATCATAATCAAATCCTGTCTCACGGATAAGAGCTACAGACCCATTTTGATATTTCGGCTCCATTGAATCCCCCGATACCCATGAAGCAAAATCATGCGCCAGTTCTTCATCAAAGTAGACAATATCATAGTCCCTATCATCGTAAACTGATGCACCAATACCAGCAGACATTTTTTCGTAAACATGATATTCATAGAGTTTTTCTGAAACTGATATTACTTGTTGAGTTTTCTCTTTTTGTACCAAGTCATGAGCATATTCTACTACTTGATTTTTACCTTTATTCGACAATGTATTATACAGACGAACAATCTCAATTTCTGTAAAGTATCCTTTAGGTACTTTGAGTAGCTGTTCTAGTCGGTTTACTTTCTCTTTGGATGGCTCTTTTACTCCACGTTCCCATGCTGAATAGGCTTGATAGCTGATTCCTAATTGATCCGCGATATCTTTTTGAGTCATTTTTAACTCTTTTCTACGAGCTTTTAGTTTGTCTGGTTGATACATAGTTCACCTCACATTAATAATAACTGTATTTCTGCCTTTTTTCGTGCCTCTTCATCTGAGAATTTTTCTTTATCCCAAACATACGCAATCGATTTGCCTTTATTATAAATAAGCCACGTTTTTAAATTAATATTTTCTTCCTTGATTGCTTTCCAGTTATCTTGATTCAATAAATCTGGATATTCTTGACTAGTTGTAAAACCTAGTTTACTCACTCTCTGCTTAACTTGATTAATAAGAGAAGGTTGAAATTGGTGGAATTCCTCGATAATTCTTTCTTTAACATTATGAAACAAACGAAAAATAGGAGCATTCTTCCCTTCAATATAGGTCTCAACTGCTTGTTTGATTTCACTATCATTATCAGAATGATATTCCCGTAGCAAGTCCAAAAGACGAAAAAATAAAGCCTGTTTTGAAACTTCAAGACTATTTTGTACTCGTTGAAAAGTCTCACAATTATAGTAGATTTTTGATAAAAGTACAATATCTGGCATCAATACTACTGCTGAAAAGACATTGGCTTCTCGTTCTAGCAAATTCTCTTGATTCTCAATAGATTCTGCAAAATAATTACCTTCATGTTTAAGGATGAAATGCCCCAGTTCATGGCACAGAGTAAAATTCTGTTTTACAATTGGATTATCCTTTTCATAAGAAAAACTAATACCTAATTCATCAATAACAGTTAATCCTTCAATCTTGTGATTAGAGAAGTGGTGACTAATCACTTGAATCTGATATTTCTGAATACAATATTGAAAGAAGTAGTTGAAATTATAGTTTAGTAATGAAATATCATTATCCTTCATGTACTGATATAACACATGTTTTGTTGCATTACTTACTTTTGTATACAATTCATCCAATGAATAATACCTCCTTTAAGTATAGACCACAACAAACTAAACCAATTTGGTTGAGTTTATTGTATAAAAAAAGTGGACTATTGTCCACAACTTACCTATTTCTCTTTTGCAAAATAGAAGAAGTATCTTGAATCTTTGGTCATACTCTTTTGTTCAAGTAATTCCCCTAGTTTTTCCTCTTTAATAACAATACATTCAAAAGCTCTATCTGAAGTTTGAACAGCAAAAATATAAAATTTTATGTTCTTGTCTTCTGTCTTCATTTTTGTTAACACGTTCCATGAATACCAGGCCCATTTTTTCTCACCCTTTTCCTTCATGTCAGGAATATAGTTTTTACTCCTACTTACGAACGAATTACCTTCAGTCATCATATCAAACTCTGTTTTTCCCAACTTTTTAAGTGCATCAAAAATTTGTTGTTTAATATTAGATTTATGATCATTAAGCGTTACTTTTATTGATTGTTGACACTCTATATATTTATTTATTGCTCCAAGATCAGACAAATCTCTATTTTCATAAATTGAATTATATCTCAAAGACCGCTCCAACTTAGATTGTTCTAACGTACCCTCTTCATTATTTGTAGACGTTATTCCTTCTGAACCTTGTTCTTCATCTGGCATATCTTGACTACTATTATCTTGTTTTTCATTTTTTGGCTTTTCATCTTTTTGTTCAGTAGTAGATAAGAGAATATTTCCAAAATCATCCTCATAGAAGTATCTCTCTAGCTTAACATCATCTCCTATTTCAGAAAGGTCGTCAGGAGTTAACTTACTTTCCATGAAGGTATCATAAAATTCATAAAAACCATCATTAGAAAGAAAATCATCAAAATTTTCTGGTTTGAATTTACAACCATAGAATTTTGATGAACGTGTATATTCTCGAAATATACTAGAATTCTTACAAAAATCTAAAGCATAAACATCCTCAGCATTTTTAGCATGGTCAGGAACATTGGACATATTACTAATTATTTTATTATTTAGTTTTCTCCAAGAATCATATATGCTATTTATTTTATTTCTATCACTTGATTCTTTGTATTTATTAGACTTAGACCATTCTTTAAAGTATTCTTGAATCATTATAAACAAAGACGTAAAATCTATCGGGTGCATTTCTTTATTTTCTGATATCTTATAAAACTCCTCAACTCTTTCAATTATTTGTTCGAGATTTACAATAGTCAAAATTTGACTCATATTATCTATAGAAAAATTTTTATTCCAGGTAAGATAATCACTTTTTATTTCAGTATATTTTTGATATTTGTATCGTTCCTTCTGAATCTTCTTTTGCTCTTCTTGATGTGCTTCACTATCAGCTTTTTCCTTTTTATCTCTCCTATACCATGTATAGAATGTTGGAAAAGCAACTGTAACTCCAACAATAACCTCCCCTGAGACTAATTTAGAAAACAAACTATCTTCAGAAGGGAAACAATGATACCCTACAAAAATTATGAATAATAATATCAAAGAAACAGATGCTGCATTAGTAAAATCTCTTACAAAATCATTAGTTGAATTCTTCTTTTGATACAGATATAAAGCTAAAAATAAAATAGAAAGAATTATTGTAATCCATAATAAATCATTATTAAAATTTGTTAAACAACTCACTAATTTTTCCTCCCAAAAGCTTTCTTCCGTTCTTCCATAAATTCAATTAGTTCTTTTTTAAAAACTTTCTTCTCTTCATCGGTTAATCCCTTTGAGTTCATACGAAAAAGTAATTCAATGTTATCTAATTCATCTGTTCTCTCTTCTGAATTACCAACTAAATAGTCTACTGATACATTCAAAACTTGTGCTATTTTTACTAGATTTTCTTGTGTCGGTTTTTTCTTTCCTCTTTCCCAATCCGCATAAGAAGATTGGACTACTCCTAATTTACCAGCTAGTTCAACTTGTGTCAGGTGAGCTTGTTTTCTTAGCTCTTTTAAGCGTTCCGAAAATTCCATTTTAAACCTCAAAAAATAATTTTTACTTTTTCAAATAACCTCTTGACAAATATCGCTTTTGGCGATATTATATAAATATAGCTGATAGCGATAATCTAAATAAAAATAATAATCACTATCAGAGTGAGATCATTGACAACTAAATAAAAAGTGCGTCTGACAACCAGAGGACTGACTATCAAACTACACTAAACTTCGTACCTTTATTGTAATTGTTTTGATAAGTAAAGTCAAGTCCGTTTATGGTTGAAGTGAAGATAAAAACAAGTATTTTGTGGGCTTCCACGCATTTCGGACGTTTAGCACTTTTGCCGAATAGTAAAGTGAACTGGTTACGCAAGATTGCGTAAGAGAATCCCTAGGGTATGACAACGACTACCTAAAGAGATTGGCCGGGCAAGCGATGGTAATTGACGCAATGCACCTTGCTAAACGTTGCCACCGTGGAAAGAGGGATCTTTCCAACCAAACAACTTTTCTTTACTGCTGTCTATCTTTTGAGACAGACTTACCCTCAAGCTACTAAGTTTTCCTTAGGTCTTAGTAGCTTTTTTACGCTTACAATAAAGGAGAAATTATGACTAACTTTTTTCGCATTACAATGTAAACGCCTCTATGATAACTATGAATTCACCTATGGCATGTTTAGCCACTCACCTAAACTACAAGCTAAACTTTATACACAAGCTCTTCTTGACCTCGATCATTTAGTCCAAGAAGCTCGTAGAAACAGCTATCCTAGCGGTGATATTCAGTTCTATAGTCGACAGTTTAAACATAAACTGTTTACCCACTATTATTCAAGAGTGAAGCAATTAGCTTAACTCTTTTTCTTTTGCTTAAATTTAGAAAGGAAAATTCTATGATTCCAGAAACACTTATCATGAAACCAGACTTTATTGGTCCTGCTTACTACGAAAAACTAGGGAATGCACCTCGCTTTATCTTTGGAAAAGAAGGTAAATACCAACGTCATATTCTTAATAGCGAAAAACATGGGGCTTTCCACGTTATTACCCCTGCTTCTACAACGGTCTTCCCAGAAGATGCTCTCGTAGAAGCGGTCAACCCGATTTTTCTCTCAGATACAGCTCTAAACGGCAACTCAGTTGCTCCAGCTCTCAATGTCTTTGCGGAAAAATTGGTCCTAAAAAAATAAGAAAGTAAAGGAGAAATACATATGGCTAAAATCGGATTAAACTACGGGGAAAAACTACAAATTGCGGACAAGACCTATCGTGTCATTACAGATGGTCTCAACGTGCCAGAAGTCCTTGGAAAGCTATCTTTCCGTGGCATTGAAGGCCCTGATATCATCTATGAAGAAGACCGCACCCAACGCAACCCTGACGGCTCTTTCGTCCAAGTTAACACAGGAGAAATCCGAGGGATTGTTGTCGCGATTCATTCTTCTATCCAACATGAAACCCTCTTTTTCACCATTGCGGATATGGCCCAGTCTGAGATTGAAGATTTAGGGATTAAATATCGAGAAGAGGTAGAACTTGAAGATATTGTGATCACCCACACTCACGTTAACCGTAATGATATTTACAAGCTCTTTGCTTCTAAAATCAAGAAAAAAAGTGGAGGAACACCTCTTAAGGAAAATAAACCGCTAGACAACAAGAAAGAAAACTAGGAGGTGATGCACTATGAAGCTCTTTACCTATCGTGGGATAAGAGTTAGGGCCTTTTATCGTCATATTAGGGGAATCACCTGGTTTATCTGGTGGTTCCCTTCTTTGTTGGCTATTGGACATTATTGCTATCTTAACCTAGAAGAATTAAAAGACCATCCCTTGCCACAAGTTTACTATATCGGGGGTATTCTTGTTACTTCTTGTTTGGTGTCTTACCTACTGAATCGCATGTGCTACGAGAAAATCGTCTTCTTCCAAAAGCTCAATAGTCTTCGAATTTTGTCTCGTTTCCTGATAGAAAATAACCTCTATTTGATTAAGAATATCAGGCGTGAAAACAAAACGATTGAAAAGATTGTCCTTCCTCAGGTCTACTTGAAACAGTCTCGCTACAAGATTGAAGTCCGTTTTATCCTAGAAGGGAATAAATTTCAGGACCGTTTTCTCAATCTTGGGTCAACTCTTGAAGTCATGTTTAACGGGGATTTTCGTAATAAAACCTTTGATAAACGCTTCATCACCTATGACATTGCCATCAACCGCATTGATAGCCGTATCACTATTAATGAGGTCGAGGTTAAGGGCTCTAAACTCCAACTTATGACAGACGTCACTTGGGACTATATTGAAGAACCTCACTTGCTCATTGGTGGGGGAACTGGTGGCGGTAAAACCGTTGTTCTTATGACCATTATCTATGCACTGGCTAAGATTGGCTTTGTGGATATCTGTGACCCAAAGAACTCTGATCTGGCTGGACTCAAAAAGATTCCTGTCTTTCATGGTCGTGTCTATACAAGTAAAGAAGATATCATCCAGTGTTTTAAAGAGAACGTCGCCTTCATGGAAAAACGCTATGAACTCATGTCGACCTCACCCAAATTTCAAGCTGGGAAGAACTTTACACACTACGGCATGACACCCAAATTTATCCTCGTCGACGAGTGGGCAGCTTTGATGGCCAAGATTGACCGTGACTATAGCCTACAGTCAGAACTCATGGAATACCTCTCTCAGCTCGTCTTAGAAGGGCGTCAATCTGGCGTCTTTATCATCTTTGCCATGCAACGGCCTGACGGTGAATTTATCAAAACAGCTCTTCGAGATAACTTTATGAAACGCCTCTCAGTTGGCCACTTGGAATCAACAGGTTACGACATGATGTTTGGAGATGCTAACAAAACCAAAGAATTTAAAAAGCTCGATGAAATCAATGGGGTCAAAGTTAAAGGACGAGGCTATATCGCTAATAATGGCGACTTGGCTGGCGAATTCTTCTCCCCTTACGTACCACTTGACCAAGGCTTCTCTTTCTATGATGCCTACTCAAAAATCCCTATCATGGAATACAATGGCGAAGAATTTGAAGTCTTTGGAGAAGACCACCAACAACCAGAACCGATTGAACCAATAGAGGAGGAAGAAGTTCTAAACAATGAAACCAATGGACGTCCGCTCAAGGAGTTTGCGGAGGAACAGGACCTCAAAATGGCGACGCTCCGAAAGATTATCTATCTCTTGCAAGAACAAGGGATTGTTTTTGAACGGACGGAATCCGCCATTCTAGTCGATCCTTTTCAAGAAGAACTCCTTCTTGAAAGTCTCATCCACTTTGAGGAGGGAGGACGCAAATCTTATCCAAAAGCCGTTGAAGCGGTGCTTAGTCATCATGGGCTAGGACAAGGGCAAGGGCAAGCCTGACCACAGGTCAGGCGCAGACCGTAGCCCGAAGTTCCTAGGCCATGATGAGACTTCAACCCCCGATTTCTAATAGGGGGGTTACATTTGGCCAAAGTGCCACGTCCACCCCTCCTCATTCCTTGTGGGAGTTGGGATTTCAAGATTTAGAAAGTGTGTCACTTTGGTCCAAAAAGTGTGTCACTTAGTCAAAAGGAGGTGTTCCCATGAATGACTAAAATAAGTCCCTTTCAGATCAAAAACTTCAGAAAACAAACAGGCCTCAGCCAAAAAGCCTTTGCACAAGCCGTTGACTTACCGATAAGAACTTACCGCTCCTATGAAGCAGGGGAAAGAGGTCTCACCATTGACAAGTTCCGAGAACTCAAAGAAAAACTCGGTTATTATCAAGAGTGTCACAAAAACAACCTCAGGGCTCACATCGACTACTTGCGACTAACCTTCCCTAGTTTGCGAGATTTAGAAACTTTCTGTGAGAACTTTCTTTTTTGTCACTTAAGCGAATTTACTGACCAAGAAACACGGCTTATGAATTATACCCACTTGTGGCAACGGGGAAACATTTGGATTTTCGATTTCTTTGATAAGTCTGCGACTAATAACTACCAAACGTGTCTCCAACTCTCTGGTCAAGGCTGTCGGGAGATGGAACTCCTCTTAGAGCACAAGGGGATTTCTTGGCAGACCTTTCTTCAAAATATTCTCTATGCTTACGAAGATGTCAGGGTAAAACGCCTTGATATCGCCCTAGACGAGCTCTATAAAGGCTATGGGCACGAAGATGAACATATCCAAATCCCAAAGCTCATTGATAAGCTCTACGCCAAAGAAATTGTCCTAGATACCATTCGAAAATGGAACATCACAGGTGGGGGCTCCTTCACCGATAACGAGGATATGGAAGCCAATCACGGTCTTTCCCTTTACTTTGGGAGTCGTCAAAGCCAGCTCTACTTCAACTTTTATGAAAAGCGATACGAAATCGCCCGTATGGAAAATATCTCCTTGGAAGAATCCTTGGAGATTTTTGGTATCTGGAACCGCTACGAACTACGCTTTTCAGACCAGAAAGCCCAAGGGGTTGTGGAGGAATACATCAACGGTGTGGACCTCGGAGAAATCGCAAGAGGTATCGTGAACAAGGAAATCCAAGTCTATGATGGTCTCACTCGGTTTGGAGCCTATAAGCCCTATGAAAAATGGCAAAGGCTCTTTGGAGGGGTTGAACCCCTAAAACTCTCAACCAGTCCACAACCCTACAGTATCGAACGAACCATTCGCTGGTTAACCTACCAAGTCGCAAATTCTCTCGCACTCGTTTCTGAAGCAGACAAAATCATGCAAACAGAATACATGAAGATGATTCAAAATAGCGGTGAAATTACTGATCGTGGGGAGGCTATCTTAAGACTCCTCAAAACCAACAAACACTATGAACACTAGAAAGGAAATCCCTTATGGAATACAAAGTCGAAATCAATTCATTAAACAACTTTAAAGCCTGGTCTGGTGGACTGAGTACCTTAAACACTGTCCGTGAACGTGGTGGGATAGATACCCTAACCACCATCTGTGAAGATCTCTTTTCAGGCAACACCCCTACCGACACTCAAATCAATGATTGGCTCTGGTTTGATACAGACTTTATTTATCAAGCACTTGGCTACGAGGACCTCCTAGAGGGCTAAGGCCATGCTCAAGAAAATCTATCAAGCAGACTTCCTTCTTCTTCCTGATCAGGAGTTTTGGAACATGTATATCCTCCTTAGGAAAGGTAAGGACTTCTACTATGAATGTGCTGGAAGATGCACCGAAAAACCTCCAGATGATAGGGGCTTCTACGACTATGAACATGCCTGTTTCACACTAGATGGTCAGGTACTGAGTCTCAATAAACGGATGCGTCCCTCTCTCATTGCCTATATTCAACAGACCATCAAAAACAATCACGACACATTTAGAAAGGAAATTGATATGGCCACTAAAACGATGTTTGAAACAAAAGTTGGACAAGTTACCAACGAACTCGGAGAATTACTCAAAAAGAAAGACCACAAGCAAGCTTGGACCAAGGCTGGAGAACTAAATGCCCTTCTCAAAAAAGAAGAAGCCAAGGATCTAAAGTCTGAGTTAGTCGAACAACTGCATAATGAGTTACGAGGCTACTACTACATCAACAGTGAGATTGAAAAAGCCAATAAGCGACTCTATGCCAAAGGTTCCAAACTCATTGAACTTGCTAGTCTCTAAAAGGAGGACCTATGATAAAAGCTAAACGATACTTACTAAAAGCAAGGGAATACCTCTCAAACTTTAAAAAGGTGGAGAAGAAAGGAGGCCCACCAAAGCTAAAAGTTACTACGAAAAAGACCGTCAATCTAGCTGTTATCGGAGGAATTTCGTTCCTCCTTTTTGTTGGTCTTATGGGATCCGTCCGTGCCATCACACTCTCAAATAAAGTGGGAACACTACAAGCTCAAGTGGAAGCGACTCAAAAACAAAAAGCACAGCCTATAGACGCTAATCGCAAGTATGACTACAAGCTCCAGTATTACCTCAATGACTATGTCTACGCCTACTTCACCCTCCCACAAGAAGGGGATAAACAACAAGCACAAGTCGAACACCTCAACAGTTTCTATAACTTCGTTCCAGACGTTAAAGCACAAGGTCAAGTGCGTAACCCAAGTACCCTGCTCTACTCACAATTAGTCACGGTCGAAGGGAAGGTAGCCACCTACAAGGTCAAATACAAGGAAATGATCCAACATGACAAAGACACCGAGGAAAAAGAACTGGTGACGGGATTTAATATTCCCTTTGATGAAAAAGAGGGAAAATACTACGTTTCTGGACTTCCTTGGTTCTCAGCGATTGAGTCTTCACAAGCTGGACACTTTAGCGAAGACGATCAACTCCAACTCACAGCCAACGACCACGTCTCAGACAGTCAACACAAGAAGGTTGAAAAGTTCCTCAAGGTTTTCTTTACCAACTATACCACTAACCAAGACAACCTCAATCTTATTGCTAAGAACGTTGCTATTGTAGCCAATACCACCTTTAAAACGATTGACTACACCTATCTTAAGAGAGATGGGGCTGATCTCATTGCTTATGTACAAGCAACCTTTGAGGTGGGAGGAACGACACACTCTGAAAACTTCACCTTCACGCTCTCAGAAAAAGACAAGAGCTACTATGTTACAAAACTAGAACACACCATTCCTCTCAACTACGCAAACGATAAAGATTAGGAGAACTCTATGAACACAGACAATCTACGTACCTTCCTCCAAGGCGATGGAATTTGGATTCTCACCGCTATCGCTGTTTTGTTGGCTATTAAAGCTTGGCGAAACAGTTCATGGCTTCAACTCTTCTCAGTCGTTGGTTTCTATGCCGTCATCGTCTCTATCGCAAAAGGACAAGATATCCTAAAAGTGGTCGGCTGGTTCCTACGACTCTTTGGTATTGATTCAGGACTTTAAGTATGACTGACGAAAGACTCTATGACTACAGTAAGGGCTTGAACGCCCCCTATTGGATCCAGGAAATCAAGACAAAAAAGGGAACTCGCCTTTGGTACTTCGCAACACCAATGCAATTATCCTTTTTCATTGTCTTTACCTTCGTTTTTGTGGCCATGTTGCTCTTTGGAGGATTCATTCTGGTCCCCCTCGCAAAAGTCACACACTCTATCTCACTACTGCTCTACTGGTACCTCCCCTATAAACTCGCTAAATTCTACACCGAGTACGAACCACACGGTAAGAAGATGCACGTTTTCATTGGGGACTACCTGATTTACTTCTGGGATTTTAAACTCAATAAAAAAGCAATCTACCATGAAGACCGAATAGAGCCTGTAGAAGAAATTGTCTTTGAAAAAACAAATCTATAGAAAAGGAGGTCTTATGAGTATTACCTTAACCTATCCTATTAGGAAAACCCATGAAAATTTAGCCCTCAAAAAAGATCGAACGGTAGTGGCTTATTACCGCATTCCCAATACTCCCATCACTATTACAGATGAAGAGAAAAAGGACAAACACAAGATTACAGTTGCCCAAATGATGAAGAAACTCCAGAAAAACAAGTCCTTTGAGATTTCACTCATTCCCAAAGACTATCTCTTAGAAGAGAAAATGAGGGACTTTTCAGAAGCATTGGCAGATGATAGCCGTGAACTGGGAGAAGAACTCCTTCTTTACACGGTTGACCGTCTCACGGATGAAATGGAAATTCCTTATCAGTTTGATTGGGTCGTCGGAGTGGCCTTACGCAAACAAAATCACGGGGCAACAGTGAAAGACTTGGCCTATGAGAGCTTTAACGAGTTTTCGGAGAAAATCGCAAACGGTCTTGGTTACGAATACGCATTGAGTCCCACCTGGTATGACGATTACAGAAGTGACGAATTCACTATTTTCCAAGCTTTTTCCGTCCTACGTGCCAAACGTCTAACCAATGAAGAACTCTTTTACTACCAGAGGATGCAATACCTCCGCTATATTCCCCATTACAAAAAGGAGGTCCTCGCTAATCGCTCCCAATTTAATATCACAGACACCCTAATTAAAGTCCTAAAAGGAGGCTTCCTCAAGCTCGAAAGTCCTTATGGTTCTTCCTTTGTGACCATTCTTCCTGTTGGGAAGTTTCCTGTGCAATTCAACGGCTTTCACCTAGGCGAATTTGTCCAACGATTGAACTTTCCCGTAGAACTACGCATTAAGGCAGAATTTATTGATACCAACAAAATTAAGGGGAGAATGGGGCGATCTAATACCCGTTATCGAAACATCATGGAAGAAGCTGAAAACACGGACACCGTCCAACAAGACGAAATCATCATGGGCTCTATTTCCCTAAAAGACCTGATGAAGAAAGTCGGAAACAAGGAAGATATCATCGAATATGGAGCCTATCTGATTGTCTCTGCTTCTAGTGTCAATCAGCTTCGTCAAAGACGACAAGTAGTTCTCAACTATTTTGATGATATGGGCGTTGAAATCAGTGAAGCCTCTCAAGATGGACCTTATCTCTTTCAAGCCCTACTCTACGGGGAAAACCTTCAAAAGAAAACACGTACTTGGACACACATGGTCACAGCTCGTGGGTTCTCAGAACTCATGCCCTTTACCAATACGTCCTCAGGGAACCGTATCGGTTGGTATATCGGCCGAGTGGACAACTGGACAGGTCGTTGGGACACTATCGCTAAAGCCATTGATTCCTCTAAAAATATCGTCCTCTACAATGCCACAGTCGGAAATAAAGAAGATATTGCCGGAAAGATTACCAAGAACCCACATATCATTATTACGGGTGCGACAGGACAAGGAAAATCTTTCCTCGCTCAGATTATCTTTTTAAGTGTGGCTTTACAAAATGTTAAAACCCTCTATATTGACCCAAAACGAGAACTCAGAAATCACTATCAAGAGGTAATCAACTCCCCTGAATTTGCACGACGCTACCCCGAACGCAAAAAACAGATTGACAACTTTAACTTTGTGACACTGGATAGCTCACTGCCATCAAACCACGGAGTTCTAGACCCCATTGTAGTCCTTGATAAGGAACAAGCCGTAGAGGTCGCAAAGAACATGCTTGAGTTTCTGCTACAAGCTGTCGATGACGTGACGATGGATCAGAAAACAGCCATCACAGAGGCCATTAACGCTATCGTAGAACGTCGAGTAGCTGGTGAAAACGTCGGATTTAAGCATGTCCTAAAAGTGCTTAGAGACTCCACTTCCTCTGAAATCGCTTCGGTTGGTCGTTATCTTACATCAATTGTGACGAATTCTATCTTGGAACTAGCCTTCTCAGATGGCACAACTCCAGGACTTAACTATGAGTCCCGAGTCACTATTCTAGAAGTCAATAACCTCAAGCTTCCAAAAGATGACTCCACAAAGATTTCAGACCACGAACGAAACTCCATAGCCCTCATGTTTGCACTTGGGGCCTTTTGTACCCACTTTGGCGAACGCAATGAAAATGAAGATACCATTGAGTTCTTTGACGAAGCTTGGATTCTCATGAAATCCGCAGAAGGAAAAGCCGTTATCAAAAATATGAGACGTATCGGACGCTCTAAAAATAATACCTTGGCACTGATTACACAATCTGTACATGATGCAGAAAACGACGATGACACGACTGGATTTGGGACCATCTTTGCCTTCTATGAAAAGTCTGAACGTGAAGATATTCTCAGACACGTCAATCTCGAAGTCACTGAAAGCAACCTCGAATGGATCGATAATATGATTTCTGGTCAGTGCCTTTACTACGATGTCTACGGTAATCTCAATATGATTTCCGTCCACAATCTCTTTGAAGATATTGATATGCTTCTAAAACCTATGAAAGCAACAGTGTCTTCAAATCTCGAAAATAAATACGCTAGTTAGGAGGTGAACCGATGCAAGAAGCTTTTGCCAAGCTAAAGGGAGTGGATATCTTCTCCCTAAAGTCCTACATGGAACCAACCAACTTTGGCTCCTTTAATGGGGCCTGGGTTCTGATTAATGAACTCTTCGTTAACCTCTTCTTTTTCATTCTCAATGCCGTCGTTGGCTTCTTTTCCCTTCTCATTCGCATTTTAGAAAAGATTGATCTCTACGCCACCTATAAAACCTATGTCTTTCATGGGGCAAGCAGTATTTGGCACGGATTTACGGGCTCTAATACTGGTAACATTACCAACAAATCACTTGTAGGCACCTTGCTTTTGGTTTTAGCTTTCTATCTGTTCTATCAATATTTCTTTTCAAAAGGCTCCTTTTCAAGAACACTCCTTCATGTCTGTCTAGTACTCCTATTAGCTCTGGGGTACTTTGGGACTGTTGCTGGAACCTCTGGTGGGCTTTATCTCCTTGATACCGTTAATAATGTCTCTAAAGACGTTACCAAAAAGATTGCAGGCATTAAGGTGGACTATGCCAAAGACAAGTCTATTAAAATTGGAAAATCGATGTCAGATAGCTACATTGCAGAAACGTCCTATAAAGCCTATGTCTTTGTCAATACTGGCCAAGAAAATGGCAAATACAAGAACAGCCAAGACGGGAAAGAAGAAGCCTTTGACGACAGTAAAGTCCTTGGAACTAGTGATAAGAATGGGAACTTTAAGGCAGTCAAAGCCAAAGACCGTTCCAAGTATTTAGACGATCTAGGAGACGGAGCCAACGATGATGGTGAAAAGAACCGTTGGGTGTCAGCCATGCCAGACTTCATCTTCACTCGGATGTTCTATGTGATTTTTAAAATTGTAGAAGCTTTTGTATTAGCCGTCCCCATTATCCTTATCCAGCTCTTAAATGTGGTGGCTCAAATCCTTGTTCTCACCATGATTCTACTTTTTCCAGTAGTCCTTCTCATGTCCTTCGTTCCAAGGATGCAAGAGTTGGTCTTTGGAGTGCTTAAAGTTATGTTTGGGGGCTTGATTTTTCCAGCGATTACAACTCTCTTAACACTTCTTATTTTCTATATTGAAAAAATGATAGAAAACATAGTCACAAATGGGTTTGATGGTGTTCTAAAAACCTTGCCGTCCCTTCTCTTATTTGGTCTTGTCTTCAAACTCTTAGTATCTGTGGTTTCTAAAGGTGTCATCTATTTCCTCATCTGGAGATTCAAAGGCCAACTCCTCCAATTCATTCTTGGCTCCAAAGCTCGAATGGTTGCGACAGATATTGGGACTAAAGTTGAACATGGCGTCACAAAAAGCAAAGAGGTTGCTTCACAAGTCCCAACACGAAGCCTTGCGACGGCCCAACACCTGGGAAACTTTGCATTGGCTGGGGCTGGTTTTGGGACTGGGGTGATGATGAATGCCAAGAGCCATTTCCAAAATGCAGGCTCCTTCTTTACTCGTAAGGAACCAAGTCAACCAGAACCAGTTATGCCATCTGGACCAACAGAGGCTCCAATAACCCCAGAATCTCCAGAACCAATCATTCCTCCAACACAGACACCACCTGATAACTTCAAGCCGATTGAAGAAGAGAACCCAACACCTCCTAGCGAGTCACCAATCATGTCAGAAGGAACACCTAGTTCAGAGGATGAATTCCAAACGCTCAGAGAAGAGTGGATGTCACCATTCAAACAGCACCGTATCAATACTTTAGAACGGAGATTGGATGATTACAAAGACCCTCAAGCCATGTATAAAGCTCAAGGATCTAATGCCTTCACCCGTGCTTATCGTCAGACTATGACACGAGACGATAAAATAAGAGCCAATATCGAGCGACGAGATCGTTTAACGCAACGCCTAAACCAATTGAGAGGAGAATAGAATGAATACTAAAATACGCTCAAGAACAGCCTTTCCAAGAATGCTTGAAGAAACACTTTTTAAGGCTTACCAAGAAGGAAAACGCTCCGTCGATTTCCTTCTTTTATTTCCAGTATCAGAAAAAGATAAAGACCAGATCATTGCACAAACAAAAGCTCATTCCGTCGTCTTAGATGCCAAATGGCGCTTTGGGACTGTTCTATTTACAGCTTATATCAGACATTGAGTAGAAAGGAGAGCCGATGAAAAAACTAAAATGGTATTTATTGTCTAGCCTCATTCCTCTCTTTTTTCCCGTTTTTATCATTATCATCATTATGGGAGCCGTTGGGGGAGGTAGCACTGGTGGCTCTTCTCAATCACTAAATGGGGCAACCTACACGGACCACTGGTCAAATGGAGATCCCTATACCCATAATTTACTCGTCCATCGCTATGGTATTAAAGCAGAGCAATTGGACGGTTTTTTAGATACTTTAGGAATCTCCTATGACAAGAAGCGCATCAATGGGAAAAAGCTCCTAGATTGGGAGGCTAAGTCTAATCTAGATGTTCGTGCCATTGTTGCGATTGCCTTAAATGAAAGCTCACTTGGAACAGCTGGAGTCGCTACAAATCCAGGCTCTAATATGTTTGGTTTTGGGGCATTTGACTCTAATCCAGAAAATGCCAATAATTTTAACGATGAAGTGGCAGTTGTTGGACTCACCAATCAGACCATCATTGGCAATAAAAATGAAACCTTCAAAGTCCAAGATGACAAAGCGCAAAAATTTGCGAGTGGGTCTCTCAATACGTCAACAGATGGTGGGGTCTACTTCACCGATACCACTGGCTCAGGAAAAAGGCGTGCTGAAACCATGCAAAAACTCGATACTTATATCGATGAACATGGAGGCACACCAAAAGCCCCTGAACAAACGACAGGAAAAACGAGAGACGGTGGCGGTGTCACAACGGGGGACGTACCACAAGGCTATAGCCTCACCAAAGAAATCAATACCTCAAGCTATGCAGATCTGTCTTACCCTTGGGGACAATGTACCTGGTTTGTCTATAACCGAGGAAAAGAGGTCGGTGTTAGCTTCGGAGAGTACATGGGAAATGGTGGTCAATGGATGAATGCCCCTGGTTACCAAACAACTCATACCCCTACCGAACACTCCGCACTATCTTTTAGCCCAGGACAAGCTGGAGCAGACCCAACCTATGGACACATTGCCTTTGTGGAACAAGTCAAATCAGATGGCTCTATTCTTATCTCTGAATCAAACGTCAAAGGCCTAGGAGTCGTTAGCTACCGTACTTTTGATGCAGAAACAGCAAAACAATTTACTTATGTTATTGGAAAATAGAAAGGATAATAATATGGATACACTGCAACAAGTAAAACTAGAAAAAATTGAAGGTCTACTTCAAGTTTTAGTAAATCTTCTTGATAAAAAAACTGATACAAGTCATCTCGAAATCATGACTCAAAAACAAGTTCTCAAAGAACTTAATATTTCTCCAAATACACTCAAAAGTTGGGAACGCAAAGGATTACCACGCCTTGAACCTCCTATTGAAGGAACACGAACTGTATATTATAAACGTGGTGACATCTTAAAATTCTTGACCATTTAAGGAAAAAAACATGCAGATAGAAACTATAGAAAGAAACAATAAAAAAGTTCTTAAGAAAACAAAAAAAGATGGCACAATAACTTACTCGATGAAGGGGGCCTATCTAGGAACTGACAAAAAAACAGGAAAGCAAGTTACAACAACCATAACAGCCCCAACTCTAAAAGCACTAGATCGTAAATATTTAGAGGCTAAAAGGAAATTTGAAGAGAATGATTCTACTCGAAAAAACACTGTATCTATCGGCACTATACAAGAACTGTCTGAAATTTGGTATAACAGTTATAAATCATGGGTTTCTTCAGATAATACACGAAATAAAGTGAGGGGTTATTTAGATACCTATATTATCCCAAAATTTGGTGATTATAAGATGGATGCTATAGAGTCTACAGAAGTACAGAAATGGGTTGATCAATTAGCAGAACAAGCACGAATTGAAGTCAACAAAGGTAAACGTAAGGCGGATAAAGGAAAAGCTTCTGATTATGGAGCTATCATTCATAAACTAATAGATATCCTTGACTTTGGAATGGTACACTTCAACTTAAAGAAAAATCCTGCTAAGCAAGTTAGAATACCACCAAAACCAAAGCCAGCTAAAAAAAGAATTCAAGTACTTCATGAGCAAGATATCGCCATATGGCTGAATTATTTAGATACACTGCCTAATACGAGAGCAAACAGACGATTTAAAATCATCTGTAACACTCTTCTTGCCTCAGCTTTGAGAATCAATGAACTATTAGCACTAGAAATTGATGATTTACTTTTTGATACTTCAGAAATAAACGTCAGTAAGACTCTCATGTGGAAGAAAGGGGATAAAAAATTAGGCACTAAAGGAAAGGTTGTTTGTAAAAATTCTGCGAAAACTGATTCAGGAAATCGTAAAGTTTCAGTCCCAATTAGCATCCTTCAAGACCTTAGAGACTTCAATAATGAAATGAATATCTATTTTGAAAAACATGGGCTACCAAAATCTAAACTGATATTTCCGACAATCTATGGAAATTACATGACTGATCGTAATGAACGAGCTACACTTACCAGACGTTTACATGAAATAGGTTTACCCAATTACGGCTTTCACTTATTCCGTCACACCCACGCTTCCTTAATGCTCAATTCTGGAGCAGATTGGAAAGAATTACAAGAACGAATGGGACACAAATCTATTTCAACTACGATGGACATATACGCTGAATTAGTTCCTAACCGCAAGAATGAAGCAGTCGATATTTTGATGAAACGTCTTGCAAAAATAAAAGGTGATAATTAACAGTAATTTAAACTCTACCTTTTTCTCTACCTTTTCATTCTCGAAAAATAAAATATTATTCATAACATGATAATATTAAGGTTTATAGAGTTGTGGAAAAGATATTATTTAACATTTACTGAAATTAAATATTATCTTGGTCAAAATTATGAGATTTTAGTTGAAATAGAAGAGGTTGATTACTTCGATACGGACTTTAGCAGAGCATCCCATCGACTTTCTTTGGCTGAAATAACTGAAATTGTTAAATATCAAAGTATGGACAATGTTTGAAGCAACTACCAGAAGGCATAGGAAAAGGTGAAAGGGAATATTGGGAAAACAACTATAAAAGAGATAGATAAAGGGCTATTTTGATTGTTCACGAGAACCAAAATCTGATATTGCTTTTGTAGATATGAGATTTTTCTATGCTAGTGTTGAGTGTGTGGAACGTGGATTGTATCTTTTAAGGACCTCGCTTTGTGTGATGAGTAGAGCAGATAATTCAAACGGACTTATCTTAGCTTCCTCTCCAATGTTCAAGAAAGTCTTTTGAGCACTACAAGAGGCGAAGTCACAAACTCCGCCTCCTTCTACATATTTTTTGTTATAATAGAATATTTTATTTGAAATATCAAGACTTATGCTTGATAAAGCTAGAAAACTTACCCTTTTCCAGCAAGAATATCTGATACTTTATACAATCCTGGGGAATATGTCCGACCAAATAGTTTTTTCGTCAAGGCATTAAACGTATAATGGTCATCTAAAATCAAGACTTCGTCATACGTTTTTAAGAGTGCAATAAAGTCATCGTCTGTTAAATTGGAACCATCTCTAGTATCGATATTTTCATTGCCGAGGTAATAACTTGTTGCGCTGTCGCTGTATGATGCCATTAAATCTAAAAATTCTTGGTCAGCCGTCACAAAATTTTCTCTGGCATCAACATTGACATCCCACAGATAATAACGACTAGCATATTGGACAAAATAATTATCTACATTCTCCTTATCTGCTGTTACAACCAAAATTCTATCCGTTGACGAATTACTCTGACTTCCAGTAAACTGATGAATTTCTTTTACGACCTCGTTTGTTTCCTGATTGTTATTGTAAACAATGCTATTATTTTCTGACAAGAACATTCCAATGGCATAAACTGTCAAAACAAGGCTCGCGTATTGGTACAAGTGTTTATTAAATAAGCTCTTGTAAGACCTAGCATTACGTTTACTAATGATTTTTTCATACAGACACTTGTCCATTACCCATGCTAAAGCCATGGTCAAACAACCAAAAGCAAAGATAACGATGCTCGAAGCATAGCGCTCAAATCCTGCTAATTCTAACGCTTCATCAGTCGGCATTGCTGTCAGATACATGAGTAAAATGCCAATATAGTAAGTCACAATCGAAATATCAACAAATCCCCAAGTCAACAAGACAAATTTCTTATATTTCAAACGAATGCCAATCACAATAAAGGCAATCAGCATAATCAGATTGATTATCAAAATTCCATTGCTTGCCAAACTGTCAAACGTAAACACCGATTTGACAAAAAGAGTGATAATTTTTTGTGGGTCGCCTGACAGATTTCCAGTCAATACCTGACCAAGTTCTGACATGGACACCGCATGCTTGGCACTTGAGGCATTTGGGAAATTATCCGTCACATGCTTTTGCCAAATAACAAAAGGAAGACAGCTGACTAGCAAGGTCATTATGAGCAGCACTAGTGCTTTTAAACGTGCTCTTTTACGAACAAGTAAACGCACAATACAAACCACATAAACTACTAAAACGAGAGCGACAAAGAAAAGTCCACTTACTTTGACGATACTTAATAATCCAAGAATTACCGCCGTATTTAGTGACAAAAACCAGAAACGATTACGATAGACAAAACAACCTGCTATGGCTGCCAAGGCCAAGGCCGGAAGCAGAAAATCAACCAGCAAATTATTTAATCGAATAGCAACGTTGAACGTATTAAAAACAGCAAACGAAGCAAAAATCATGCTAACCATTAAGACACGTCGATCATCACGAAGTGCCGCAAACATGGCATAAAGACTGGAAGCAATCAAGAAGAATTGCCCGACCAACATACTACCTTCTGAAAAGCCTACGATAGTCGTGAAAAAATAAATGAAAAGTGAACTTCCAACAGGATAGGTATAATAACTAATAATCGTATCCTGCTGTGTTGGCAAAGCATTATTGATATGGAAAAATTTTACAATCGTTGCCCAATGCGTAAAATTATCATAATGTAAAAGCGGTGAATGCCAGAGCGTTATTCCAAACAAAAGCAAATAAGCCATCATTCCAAGCGCAATATAATCAAGTCTCCTAAAGCGATATTTCTTTTTCCATACCGCCCAAAGATAATAAAGACTCAAAAGACAGCCCAAAACAGAAATGGCATACACGGTCTGCAACATAAAGCCTAACAAACTACCAAGGTACAATACCAATGTAATGACTGAAAATGTAAACACCCATGTCAGACTGCGATTCATCTTCACAGTATTACGGAAAAAGGCATTGTACCCCATGGTAATCACAAAGAACAACAGTAATCTAGCAATACTAATCATACTCTCCCTCTCCATTCATTTGCTAAGGCTTTAAAAGCAGGTAAGCTATCCAAATCCGCTAAATTGGTAACTCGATAAAGCGATTCGTCTCTATCAATATCATAGGACACAAAAGTCAACTGAATTGGCAAATCTTTGTAGGTAAATGCGACATTCGGTCCTTTTTTAGGATTTGTCAATTTTCCAGAAAATGTCATGTAATAATAATCTGTCTTTCTAAGCTGGCATTTTTTTCCAGCAACCTGAACCTCTTCATTAACACGAACTTTCGGAAAAGCTACTTGGTCATAGGCTGAAACAGGACGTTCATTATTTTGGAAACGTTGACTAAAGTTCTCAAATAAATCATCCCATGTTGTCATCCAAGGGTCTTTTTCCTTCGGAAGATTGTGATTAATGCGGTCATAAATGTACTGATAAAATTCGCGCTTATCAGCTTCAGGAATTTCTGAAAATTGAACGCCGTAGCGCCAACCATTATCAATCGCAAAAACACGAACAACATGACCTTTTACCCTCGCATGGTAATCACGTGATTGCAAATTAAGCGTCAGTTCTTTTTCTTTCGGCAAATACAATGGTAAATCCGTATAGAATGAAATCCCCGTTTCTGAAATATCACAGACTCTCACTTGGTAAGAATCATCATCAACCTCAATAACCATAGCTTCATCAACAGTAAAACGCTCACTTGAGCGATAAATCGGACGACCAAGCGCACAGAAAATCGCAAAGGTCAAATTGATGATATGATAAATCAACCAAAAACTGATAATACTTCCATAAAAAAGCTCTGAACCAAATTTTCCATAGTTAAAAGTCACCAACCCATAAACGGCTAATCCCCATAAAACAAGATAAGGAAGCGCATAAAGGTACAACGTCCACGACGTATCATTTCCCTTACGTGTCACCTTAAATTTTTTTTCGCTAATGCCAAAGGACTCCAACATCATGGGAATAAACAAATACGGAGCAAAAATCGTTTCCACAATTTCTCCCCAAACCTGTGTTCGGTATTGTTTTGAGACTTCTCGCATTGACAAGTGTGTCAATGCGTAACTTGGCAACCAGAATAGGAACAGTAGCCAGATATTTGACACCACCACACGCACATGGAAAACCGTATATAAAATCGGTGCCAAGATATACAATAACCGTCTAAAGAAAGACCACCAATAAAGATAGCCATTAATATAAACAATTCTTTGCCCCTTTGTCAATTTGGGATTAAAGAAGATATTCATATTGTAGCTACTGCGAATAACGCCACGTCCCCAGCGCGCGCGCTGTTTGATGACACTCTTCAAATCTGTTGGCGTTAACCCGCTAGCCATTGGACTTTTCGTCGAATAATTTACATAACCAGCCGCATTCATCCGAACACCTAGCTCGAAATCCTCCGTAATGGTATCTGTCGGAAAACCACCAACATCTTCAATCGCCTTGCGGAAAATAACCGTATTAGACCCCGTATAAACCGCTGCACCGTGCGAATTATTGCAAACATTAATTTCTTTGGAAAAGAAATCTTGTTCGTTTGGTAAGGTTGATTCTGAAAACAAGTTAAATTGGAAAATATCAGCATTGTAAAAACTTTGTGGCGTTTGAATCAAACCAACTTTTGACTTATCATAATCGTCACCATTTTCATAAGCCTCAACTTGTTCAACAAAATAAGGCACAGTTTCCAACAGGAATTCCCGATAAGGAATCATATCCGCATCAAATGTCGCCACCAAAGGTGATGACGTCTGACGTAAAGCATTATTGTAGTTTCCTGATTTGGCATCTTTATTATCCGCCAAACCAAAATAACCAACACCAAGCTCATCAGCCAATTTGGCAACTTCTAGACGATTGGTATCATCACAGATGTAGATATGCACCTTAGACTTATCAGGATATTCCATAAAAGTACAGGCATTAATCGTCTTATAAAGCAACTCTGGATCCTCATTATGCGTTGCAATCAAAACATCCACATCTGGGTAACGCTCCTTAGCAATCTCAGGCTTTTCAAGTTCAAAGTCCTTTTGCTTATTCCAAATGAGAATGTAGCCTGTAATGGCTGAAACTACCTCACTTCCCCACAATAAAATCCCAAAGATCAGCGCAAACCATGAATCATGCCACGGAATAGTCGCCACCAAACGCCAAGTTAAATAAAAGGCAGTCGTTACAAATGCAACGAAATAGAGTATCCTCTTATTAGCCTTCATTCTCGCCTCCACTAAAAATCAAATGTTTTTGCACAAAATAACTGACAAAGAAAAGTGTACCGTCAACTAAAATCTTCACCAATGAAATTGGCAGCGTCGTCAAGGCATTTCCTAGAACTGTTACCAATAAACTTGACAAAACAATCTGTACTACCACCAAAGTGAAGTATTTTATCGCACTATTTGATTGACCTCGTTTAAAGACCACCTTATGATTCAAGGTGAAATTAACAACAGATGATATCGCACGCGCTAAAATCGAAGCTAACGTCACCGCACTAAAACTCAATCCATTAAACAAAGAAATTAAAATCGTAAAAGCAACAATATCAACCAAGAAGGAAAACAATGCTGAAAAAATGTACTTGAAGAAAACCTTGTAAATTCTAATCGAGTCACGAATCGCATCAAAATGCGACGACTGATTTTCATCCAAATAAATCGTTGCAATGCCAACTTCACAAATCAGAATATTGTCCTCTTTTGCCTCAAGTAACATATTCATCTCAAATTCATACCGTTCACCCTCCACGGTTAAGAGTTTTGGCAACCATGACATAGGAATCACACGAAGCCCCGTTTGCGTATCAGAAACGTTCATACCTGTCATAGCCCCCAAGACGTCTCTTGTCAATAAATTTCCAAATTTACTACGTAAAGGAACAGATTTTTCAAATCTTCTAACACCCAGCACCAAACTATCAGGATGTTGCAAAAATTCAGCCAAACATTTCATCATGTCTTCGTAGGTATGTTGACCATCAGAATCAATCGTCACAATTCCTTTGGCATTAGGAAAATTGTCCAAAATATATGAAATAGCCGTTTTTAAAGCACGACCTTTTCCTTTATTATCAGCGTGTCTTTGCAAATGACAAGCATAGTTACTCTGCGCTATTGCAAATAACGGTGCAAAATCAGCTCCACTACCGTCATCGACTAGAATAATGTCAAACATTTGATTTTCCTTTCTGACTTTTATTTTCGTACATTTTCTTATCAGCTATTGCAAAAAAATCAACGAAGTTTTTATGTGATTGATAAGAGTCCGTATAAGCACCTAAAGATGCTGTAATCCCCATATCTTTGAGAGTCATTTCTGCTTGAACAAGTTTTATTAAAAATTCAGCTTGATTTTCAGAAACTCCAGGGAGTAAAACCGCAAATTCATCTCCACCTAACCTTGCTATTACAGCACTTTCAGGCATTATCTTCGTTAAAATATCACCAAATTCAATTAGAATCTTATCTCCCGTAGCATGTCCAAAGGTATCATTTGCTTCCTTGAATTTATCCAAATCAGATATAATAACCGTAATTTGTTCTTCTTTACGTGTCAGACATTCCTCAAAAGCAAGCTCAATATATCGTCGATTATGAACCCGTGTTAAAACATCTTCGTATGCCATCCTCTGTATTTCAAGTTCATGAAGTCTCTGCTCTGTAACATCAAGAACAAAACAAAAAACACCAATCACTTTTTGGCGATTGTTATAAATGGGAGAATACATATTTTGCCAGTAAAGCGTTTTGTCGCCTGTCTTAATAGTATCCATAAATATAAATGTTTCACCCTTTTTCGCACGATCAACATTTGCTTTTAAACGCGCAGCATCTTCACTATTAAGATAATTCATTGGAAAGTCACCAATTTTGGGAGTGAAATAAAAGATTTCTTCCATGAGCCGAATATCATTCTTATTAACCGCAATAAAACGATAATCTAAGTCTACAGCATAGACGTTAATAAGTTTCGAACTCTGTAAGATAAAGTGGGATAGCATATGCTGTCTTCGATTAAGGTAAGATGCTAGGGTCCAAAGAACTAGTATTCCTATAAAGATTGCTAAAACGATGGGATTATCATGATCAATCAAAACATCATCATACACTAAGCGCATTAATAACATTAACGCAGCAAAAATACTTAAGTACGTTAACAATCTTTGATGCTTGATTAAAAAATCACTTACTTTTCCTAATACCATTACAGCTTCACCATTCTAAGTAGTTTTAATACCTTCAGCATCCAAACTGTCTGTAACAAAACGTCCTGTAAAACCACCGATGAAGCCCGTAGCAGTATTGTCAATTCCTAAACGTTGTAGAATACGGCTGACATTAATACCCTTACCGCCAGCGAATTTATCATCACTCTCTATACGGTTAACTTCACCAATCTCTACCTTGTCGATACGAACAATGAAGTCGATTGATGGGTTTAGCGTCACAGTATAAATCATACTTCAATAACCCTCGTTTTCTCTTTTAATTATTTAAGGAGCCCTTCTTCCGAAGCATTTGTGATTATGGTTACTTTCTCAACCTCGGCTACCTTAGCATAGGTAACCTGACCAAGTTTAGAAGCATCAGCTAGAACATAGGCTTTTTGCGCATTAGCTATCACTGTTCGTTTAATGACCGCCTCTTCCATATCTGGCATTGTGAAATAATTGGCATCAACTCCATTAGCACCAATGAAAGCACAATCAAAATTCAGTTGTCTGATTTGTTCCAGAGCTGTACTTCCAATAGAGGCATCTGTTGAATGTTTAACCTTACCACCAATAATCCTAGTACTAATACCGAGATCTACCAGCTTAACAGCATGATGGATAGAATTAGTCACAACCGTCACCTGACGATTCATTTCCTCTGGATATGGTGAATATTTGTCATAAGTTCTAAGCCCAGCCTCAACGTGACCAATACTTACTTTATTGTAAAATGCAACCAATCCAGCAGCAAAAGTTGTTGTAGTATCACCATGAACTAAAACCAAATCAGGTTGTTCTTTCTTAACAACTGGATCAAAATTAGCCAAAATTTTAGAAGTAATTTCCTGAAGTGATTGATTTTTTTCCCATGATATCCAAATCATAATCAGGAACTATTTCAAAAGTCTCCAAAACCTGGTCAAGCATTTGACGGTGTTGAGCTGTGACTACTGTAATAGTATTAATGGTTTCTTGATGTTTTTTCAACTAAAGAATTAACGGCGCCATCTTAATTGCCTCTGGTCTTGTCCCAAAGACAACCATAATATTTAATTTTCCCATAAGATCCCCCCTATGACCTATACGAAATCAATATAATATTGACAAATAAGACTCTACATTATCACTTTATTATCCCCAATAAAAAGGAAAATGAGTTATCCTTTCTCCAAAAGCATTAAAGGGAATGCCCTCGCTATTGGTCTTGTTTTGCAAATGATGTAAAGTAGATAAAGAAAAAGGTCTCAATAAAAAGACTATCATTACGTATAAAATTCAAGAAGTAAGACAAGAAAACTAAGTCATATCATCCAAGGATATCAATTGTTTTGAGATTTTCTAGTCTTCTCCCCCGAATTTAAAAATACACTATTTAATAAATAAAAAAACTGCAGGAGAAAAAACGCTTTGCTAATAAAAGTGTTTTTGAATCCAGCAGTATTGCTAATTTACATATATTTCATAAAAACTTCTCCCCATTTTAAAGAGCGTCCCCTTTACTTACGCTCTATCCCCATCTTACAAATCAAAACATCGGTATGATAACCCTATCCCAATACCATATCACATAGCACCAAGTACCAACAAGTAATCATTCAACTCTCCCCAAAAGAGTCAAAATATTACAAACAGGTTGGCTTCGAGTTACTACTACCCATGTTCCCTATTCATATAGACGCTATAATTATAGCATGTTATTTTTATTTTTCAACCTTCTTTCAATTTTTTATTATTTTAATGTATGTGATAAGCATTATAATGAGGTCGTTTGAATTAAGCACTCCTACTTAACAAATACTAATCAAATGATATTTATCTATATTTTAATAAATAATAATTAAACACCCTTTGGCTTTTAAATGGATTTGCATAAAAAAATCAGAATTCCTATTAAAATTCTGATTCAGAATGAAGACAAACATCGTTTTTGATGTTTGTCTTTTTTTATATTCACACTTAATTCTCCCATAATCCAATAATATTGAGGTATTTGGATAAAATAACAGGTCTTCCCTACCATCATTTTTACCAATTTTTTGATATTTAGACATGCCAAAGTAAGCCCAACCTTATCTTCCATTTTGGACTTTCCTTTTTCTCTGGTATAAC
>OBIA01000247.1_pt1 | contig 40141 bp, 30 predicted proteins | sample 1519911 | NCBI WGS metagenome assembly OBIA01 (sample SAMN04209236, study PRJEB22552) | human gut metagenome | biome: gut; material: feces | host: Homo sapiens | place: USA: Oklahoma | reverse complement strand
GGGGAGGGAGGGGCGACGCGTGGGCAGGGGAAGCTTCCCCTAACCGCCCACAAAGTGCGTTCGCCCCTTCCCTCCCCGCTCCCGCCCGTCCCCTTCTCCGGCTGATATTGGCTAAAACTGATAATGTATTCCCCTTGAAAATCAAAAAGAACTACCGTCTTCAAAACACTTCATTTTGAAAACGATAGCCCTTTTATAAAAAAGCAATATACGCTCTTAGCAGATCACTGTACCCGTCCGTCCAAGGTACGCATCCACTGCCTTATCGATTGAAGTAATCACAGCCTTCTTTCCTTCGCCCTGTTCCACGAACTCGACAGAAGCCTGGATCTTCGGCAGCATGGTGTTGGCTTCGAACTGTCCCTCAGCCATATACTCTTTCGCCTGTGCAACAGAAATCTCGCCCAGTTCTTCCTCATCCTGCTTGTGGAAATTCACAGAAACCTTCTCCACACTGGTCAGGATCAGCAGTTCATCTGCATCCAGCTGTTCTGCCAGACGACCGCTGGTATAATCTTTCTCAATAACCGCACTTGCACCCTTCAGTTCCGTACCCTGCTCCAGAACCGGGATTCCGCCACCGCCGCAGGCGATAACGATCTGTCCGGCATCAAGCAGTGCACGGATTGCATCGATCTCCACGATCTTCTGTGGCTTCGGTGCAGCTACGATTCGGCGGTAACTGTCACCGATCTTGGTAACGTAATTACCCTTATTTTCTTCCTCTTCCGCTTCCTGCTCATTCAGCACACGTCCGATGACTTTAACAGGTTCAGCAAAAGCTTCGTCATACGTGTCTACAGTTACCTGTGTCAGGATCGTGGATACCGGTTTGTAGATGCCTTCTTTCATCAGTTCTGCACGGATCGCATTCTGCAGGTCGTATCCGATATAACCCTGGCTCATGGCAGAACACACGGACATTGGTGCGTATGTATAATCCGGATGATACTTTCCAAATTCATTCATTGCCATATGGATCATACCCACCTGGGGTGCATTACTGTGAGAAATCACGACCTCTGCGCCCTCTTTTACCAGCTGCGCAATGATTTTTGCAGTTCTTTTTGTAGCTTCTTTCTGCTCCGGCAACGTATTACCAAGTGCCCGGTGTCCCAGAGCAATGACAACTTTCTTCTTCTCCATGTTACGCCCTCTTACTTTCTATCATTCTAACTGTTCAGTACCCTCACAGGTTCTTACCGTCAGTTTATTCTATTTGTCCCTCTTATGCAAGCAGGAAATAAGCAAGTACTACCACACCAAGAACAATCCGGTACCATCCAAATACCTTGAAATCGTGTTTCTTGATATAACCCATCAGGAACTTGATCGCTGCAATGGAAACACCAAAAGCGACAACCATACCAAGCAGCAGATATACAACCTCTGTTCCGGTAAAATGCAGACCAAATTTTATCAGTTTCAGAAAGCTTGCTCCAAACATAACCGGGATGGCAAGGAAAAAGGTATATTCCGCTGCCAGTTTTCTGCTCATGCCGAGGAGAATACCTCCGATGATGGTTGCACCGGAACGGGAAGTACCCGGAATCAGGGCAAGCAGCTGGAAGATTCCGATAAACAGTGCATCTTTGAAAGAAATATCACTGAGCTTTGTTCTGCTGAGCTTCCGGCTTTTATTGTAGTTTTCGATAACAATAAACAGTACACCGTATACGATCAGCATCACGGAAACGACCCAGTAATTCATGAATGTTTTCTCGATCCAGTTGTTAAACGGAAGTGCCACGATGATTGCCGGCACACAAGATACCAGAATCTTTAACCACAGCACGATCTTATTCATGTTGATGTATTTGTCTGCAAATTTCTGTAATTTCCCGATACGCTCATTCGTACTGATATAGTTCCAGTTACTCTCTCTGGACGGATCATTTTTATGAAATGGCCATAATTTTTTAAAATCCAGTACCACAACCGCCAGTACGGCTCCCAGCTGGATGACCACAAGGAACATCTGCCAGAATTCCTCACTGACTTTCAGTTTCATAAACTGATCCACCAGGATCATATGGCCGGTACTGCTTACAGGAAGCCATTCGGTGATTCCCTCCACAATACCGAGAAAAATTACTTTCAGTAATTCGATAATATCCATATTTTCCCCTTTATTTAGATCTGTGCGATATCAATCAGCGTAAGCCTGTTCAGATCTGTATTTTCCAGACTGGTTACCAGTGCTTTGGCTGTGTCCATAGCGGTCAGAACGTTAACACCTGTCTCGATAGCATTTCTTCGGATCAGGAAACCGTCTTTTGCGTGTTCCACACCCTGAGAAGGTGTATCGATGACCAGATCGATCTTGTGACCCAGGATCAGATCCATCAGGTTTGGTGACGGCTGTTCGATCTTATTGGTACGGATGGCTTTTACGCCGGCTTCCTGCAGCGTTTTAGCTGTATTTCTGGTTGCATAGATCCGGTAACCCAGTGTTTCAAACCGTTTTCCGATCTCAACTGCTTCCTCTTTATCCTCATCACGAACGGACATGATCATATTTTTATGTTTCGGCAGATTGATACCTGCGCCAAGGAATGCTTTGTACAGTGCCTCATTAAAGCTTTCCGCAATACCCAGACACTCACCGGTGGACTTCATCTCCGGTCCAAGACTGATATCCGCACCACGGATCTTCTCGAAGGAGAATACCGGCATCTTGATTGCAAAATATTTTGCTTCCGGCTGCAGTCCCGGTGTATAACCCATATCTTTCAGTTTGTATCCCATGATGGCTTTTGCTGCCAGAGGAACGATCGGGATACCGGTTACCTTGCTGATGTACGGAACGGTACGGCTGGAACGTGGATTAACCTCGATGACATAGACTTCTTCACCGCATACGATAAACTGAATATTGATCATACCGATGACATGCAGTGCTTTGGCCAGACGTTTGGTGTATTCTTCAATGGTAGCTTTTGCAGTCTTGCTGATGGTCTGTGCCGGATATACAGAGATACTGTCTCCGGAATGGATACCGGCTCTCTCGATATGCTCCATGATACCCGGGATTACGATGTCTTCGCCGTCGCATACCGCATCAACCTCGATCTCTTTACCTACCAGGTATTTGTCGACCAGGATCGGATGTTCCTGTGCGATCCGGTTGATGATGCCGATGTACTGTTCCACATCTTCATCGTTGATCGCGATCTGCATACCCTGACCACCCAGAACGTAAGAAGGACGAACCAGAACCGGATAACCCAGTTCGTTGGCAGCTTTCTTAGCCTCTTCAGCGGTAAATACGGTCTGTCCCTTTGGTCTCGGGATCTGGCACTGTTCCAGGATCTCATCGAACAGCTCACGGTCTTCGGCTGCATCTACATTTTCTGCGGATGTTCCGAGGATCGGCACACCCATCTTCATCAGTGCCTCAGTCAGTTTGATAGCGGTCTGTCCACCGAACTGCACCACTGCTCCGTCCGGTTTCTCGATATTTACGATGTTTTCCACATCTTCCGGTGTCAGCGGCTCAAAATACAGTTTGTCAGCGATATCAAAGTCTGTACTTACGGTTTCCGGATTGTTGTTGATGATGATGGTCTCATAACCTTCTTTTGCAAAGGCCCAGGTACAGTGTACAGAACAGAAGTCGAACTCGATACCCTGTCCGATACGGATCGGGCCGGAACCAAGTACCAGAACTTTTTTCTTGTCCGGTGTGCGCTCTGCCTCATTTTCTCCGCCATATACAGAGTAATAATACGGTGTGGTGGCTGCAAACTCAGCGGCACAGGTATCTACCATTTTGTAAGCTGCGGTGATACCGTATGTTTTACGCATTTCTTTTACCGCTTCTTCTGTCTTTCCATTCAGTTTTGCGATCACATAATCCGGGAATTCCATGCGTTTTGCTTCTCTTAACAGATCCTCGTCCAGTTCCCTGGTCTTTAACGCATATTCCATCTCGGTCAGGATCGCGATTTTATCGATAAACCACAGATCGATCTTGGTGATCTCATGGATCTCTTCCTGAGAAATACCGATGCGGATCGCCTGTGCGATTCTCCAGATTCTCATATCATCTACAATATGAAGTTCCTGCAGCATCTCTTCTCTGGACAGATTTGAGAAATCGTAGGACATCAGGCTGTCTACGTGCTGTTCCAGGGAACGGATGGCTTTCATCAGTGCACCTTCGAAGTTATTGCAGATACTCATAACCTCACCAGTTGCTTTCATCTGTGTGGTCAAGGTACGTTTTGCACTGATAAATTTATCAAATGGCAGACGCGGAATCTTGACAACACAGTAGTCTAACATCGGCTCGAAACTTGCATAAGTTTTTCCGGTAATGGCATTCGGGATCTCATCCAGAGTGTAACCCAGAGCGATCTTTGCTGCTACTTTTGCGATCGGGTATCCGGTTGCCTTACTTGCCAGTGCGGAAGAACGGGATACACGCGGGTTTACCTCGATCACACAGTATTCAAAGCTGTCCGGATTCAGAGCGTACTGTACGTTACATCCACCGGTGATGCCAAGCTCTGTGATGATGTTCAGTGCGGAAGTTCTCAGCATCTGGTATTCTTTATCACCCAGTGTCTGAGACGGTGCCACAACGATACTGTCACCGGTATGTACACCAACCGGATCCAGGTTTTCCATATTACAAACGGTGATGCAGTTGCCTGCACTGTCACGCATTACTTCGTACTCGATTTCTTTCCATCCGGCGATACATCTCTCTACCAGAACCTCGCCTACACGGGAAAGACGCAAACCATTTTCCAGGATCTCGATCAGTTCCGCTTCGTTGTGCGCGATACCGCCGCCGCTTCCGCCCAGGGTATATGCCGGACGAAGAACCACCGGATAACCGATCGTGTTGGTAAATGCAATACCGTCTTCTACGGTTGTAACAACCAGGGATGCCGCAACCGGCTCACCAATCTTTTCCATCGTATCTTTGAATTCCTGACGGTCTTCTGCTTTTTTGATGGTCTGGGAAGTCGTACCGATCAGTCTTACGTTATGTTCTTTTAAGAATCCTCTCTCTTCCAGTTCCATCGCCAGGTTCAGTCCTGCCTGACCACCCAGGGTAGGAAGCACGCTGTCCGATTTTTCTTTCAGGATCAGCTGTTCCACAACCTCTACGGTCAGCGGCTCAATGTAAACTTTGTCTGCGATATCTTTATCGGTCATGATGGTTGCCGGGTTGGAGTTCAACAGGACAACTTCCACGCCCTCTTCTTTCAGAGAACGGCAGGCCTGTGTTCCTGCATAGTCAAATTCTGCTGCCTGACCGATAACAATCGGACCGGAACCAATCATCAGTACTTTCTTAATCTCTGGATTCTTTGGCATTACTCTTCTCCTCCCATCATTTTGATAAACCGGTCAAACAGATAACCGGAATCCTGTGGTCCCGGGCATGCTTCCGGATGGAACTGTACGGTGAAAATATTTTTCCCTGTATATTTCAGTCCTTCATTGGTTCCGTCGTTGACATTGATAAACGCCGGTACGGCAACTTTCGGATCCAGATTGTCGGTGTCTACCACATATCCGTGGTTCTGAGAAGAAATATACACTCTTCCGGTTTCCAGATCTTTGACCGGATGATTGCCTCCTCTGTGACCGTATTTCATCTTATGGGTATCCGCACCGGTTGCCAGTGCCATCAGCTGATGTCCCAGACAGATTGCGAAGATCGGTGTGTCGGACTCGTATAATTTACGGATCTCTTTGATCACTTCCGTACACTCCTTCGGATCTCCAGGGCCGTTTGACAGCATGATACCGTCCGGATTGGATGCCAGGATCTCCTCTGCTGTGGTAGATGCAGGATAAATCGTTACCTCGCATCCTCTTTTATTCAGAGATTTCGCGATGTTGTTCTTTGCGCCAAGATCCAGAAGGGCTACTTTCTTTCCGCTGCCTTTCAGTACCTTTTTCTCAGAACAGGTTACTTTCTCCACTACTTTTCCTGTAGTATATGCTTTCAGTCTCGGAATGATGGTATCCAGATCATAATTTTCATCCGTTGTGATCATACCATTCATGGTTCCTTTTTCTCTCAGGATTCTGGTCAGCGCACGGGTATCGATCCCTGCGATTCCCGGAATGTCAAATCGTTTCAGAAAATTCTGAATCGTATCTTCGCACCGAAAGTTGCTTGGTGTTCTGGAAAGTTCTCTTACAATATATCCATCCGGCCATGGTCTCAAAGACTCCGTATCCTCATAGCAAATACCGTAATTGCCGATCAGCGGATAAGTCATACATACAGCCTGGCCTGCGTAAGACGGGTCTGTCAGTACTTCCAGATATCCAGTCATGGAAGTATTGAATACGATCTCGCTGATGACTTCTTTTTTGGCTCCAATGCTGGTTCCGGTAAATACATGTCCATCTTCAAGTATTAAAAAAGCTTTCATCATTCCGTTTCCTTTCTCTTTTCTTATGTAGGCTTTTTGCAGCCCGTTTGTGTCTTTTTCCGCATAAAAGGGGAGAAATTCTCCTTGAAATCACTCCCCCTTGCGTAATCTTAGAGATTTTACCACAAAGTCTTTTTCATTTCAATACTTTATTTAAGAAAAGTGTCGCTTTCTGCGAGAGAAATATTTTTTTATCTTTTTTTCAAAAAAAGTGTTGACACTTTGCGTTTTATGCTGTATAGTATCACTTGTCGTTGACGGAGCGGCAAACAAATTTCATACTTAACAGATGTGCAGGAATGGCGGAATTGGCAGACGCGCAGGCTTCAGGTGCCTGTGGTAGCAATATCGTGCGGGTTCAAGTCCCGCTTCCTGCACTGTTTTTTTGTCTCTGTGCAGATTTATTCTCTCACATTTCTATGTACTTTTCAATTTTCATTTTCTGATTTTTATTTTATCTTTTTCTTTTCCCGGTATTCTGGCTCCCTGATCTGATTCTTCTTTGCTTTTTATTTCATGAATCTCTCCTCTTCTTACCGGATAATAAAATAAATTGTTTTTTTTATCAGAAAAATGTTGACAACTTCAACACTTTCATGTATAGTATGTTTTGTCGATGAGACATACAGAATTTCATACTTAACAGATGTGCAGGAATGGCGGAATTGGCAGACGCGCAGGCTTCAGGTGCCTGTGGTAGCAATATCGTGCGGGTTCAAGTCCCGCTTCCTGCACTATTTTTTTCTTCTATTTTACCAAAATCCATTTGGCATTGTCACTCTTCAGGCTGTATCCACAGAAGGAGCAGCAATGATTCTCATCCGGTACAAAGTTGGCTCCACAGGATGGACATTCTTTCTCCATGAAGAAAACGCCGTCTTCTCTTCTTCTTTCCGGGTAACGGGCTCTTTGCATGATAAGTGTTCGCTTCACTTTTTTTGTATATGGATTTCTTCTATCTGGCAAATAGGTCTCGCTTGCACAGACTTTTACCTTTATTTTTGTAATATCTTCTGTGTTGACCACTTTCTTTAACGTGATATTTCCGATTCCATAATCCATTAGTTCATCCGATTCTGTTTCGTTATAAATGGCATCACCGATACAGGACCTGAGATAATTCTCCGAGTATCTTACTATGGAGTCCGCCATCTTTTCCTGCCTGTTTCGGAAAAACTGATTGGATACCAGGATCAGCACAAAAACCAGAAGAGCTGCACCAACACCGGCTGTCAGAGAAACTTCTGTATCCTCGATCATATACAGGCACAAAAATACGCAGACATACACGATTCCCATAGCCCCTGTCAAAAGCAATGCACGCCGAAGATTTGTTCCTATTCGCTCATATACCTCAAATCTTTCCGTCTGCCAGTCATAAAACTCGCTTCGGATCACACCTCCGCAGTACTCACAGACCACCTGCTGACCGGTCAGTTCCACCGACGCTCCACAGGATGGACAGATGATTTTCTGTACGGTGGAATAATAACTTTTTTTCTTCTGGACACGATCTGAGTTTCGGATATGCCGAGACTGAAGGATCCGAAGATAGGCATGTTTTCGATAATTCTCATAACGGATTTTCCCATCTTCAGTGGAAATCAGGCGTTCCAGAGCACTGCACTTGATAATAGATTCTCTCCATTCTCGTCCATCATTATTCCATCGTTCAAAATCATTGTCCGGCTGAACTTCCACGTCTGTCATCAGAATCTCACGGCACAGCTTCTGCTGATTCAGTCGATCAATCTGTCTTACGATATTTTTCCGAAAAGTCATATCCATTCTTGAGGGAAGTCTGTTTTTATCCGCTTTTTCAAGGGGGATCAGGATTCTCTCGAAGGCTTTCCTTATATCACGGCGTATCCCTGACTTTTGAAGAGTGGTATCGCCGCGCTGTTCCATCATTCTTTTTATTTTCCTCTTTTTCCGGTTTTTTGCCAAAAAAGCAGAAAAATCGATATCCAGTATCCGTTCACCGATATAAATTCCTAGCAAAATGGCAACTGTTGCAGCAAACCACGTTGCATCTGATAGTCCCATATGTCATCTCCCATTTCATGTTATCTATTTCTATTTTTATCCTTATTTTTCTTTTTTTCTGATTCTTCACCGTTTTCCGGTTCTTTCTTGAACATCTCGGCTATGAAGATCGATGCAAAACCTGCTCCAAGGATAATAGCTGCACAGCAGAACAAGAATTCCAGGGGATCTCTGTCTGGCGCAATCTTATATTTTCCTTTTGACGTTCTGTAAACTTCCACGTCGATCTCGTCCCCTGTATTGATTTCCTCATCGTTCCGGCAGTATACGGTGTCTCTGTCTTGGTAGGTTTCTCCATCGATCTCAAAAGTGACTTTCACTCTGTATTCCCGTAATTCTCTTTCACGATGATATCCATCCTCATCCTTGTCTTTCTTTACGACTTCTCTGCAATATCCGACAACAGCCGAAACCTCCCGAATATCCGTACTGTTTTTATACTCATGGCTTGCTATCCGGCTTGAGACCACACCATAAATTCCTGCGCCACACACAACAAGTCCCACCAGAATACCCAATAAAATAATTTTTATATCTTTCTTCTTACCATTTTTTACACTACTCATCGCTATCCCTCCTTCCATTCTTTATATACTCTCTGAATCTTTATCCTGTCGGTTTCTCGAAACATTATCCATAGGTCCTGATGGCCTCCAGAAGCTGTGTATCATTTTGATTGGACGGCATGCTGGCGTTTTCTGTCTCATTTTCCAGAAGCAGTCCCGAACCGCTGTATACAGAATACACACAGAATGTTTCTGACCAGGTAACCGGATCTTCACCCTTCTGATACCATTCGCCACCGGTTCGTGTCGCCTCCATTGTCAGATACGTTCTCCCCTTCTCCTGGGAACAGCTCCAGGTTCCTTCATAAGCCTCTGTTTCTGTATCATCGTAGTCCTCTTCGTCCACGCCATATTCTCTTTCACACCAGGAAATATGTAATTTCCCACCTTTTCGGAATTCCAGAAAATAGTTTCCATAACTATCCGTACTTCCCATCGCTATCTGAAGTTCCCAGCTAGTGTCTGCCAGATCCTTTTCTTTCAGCTCCATACTGACATCTCCGTACCATCCTCCAAATCTGCTGGCACCGCAGGCGGCATAATCCGTAAAATCCTTAGCCTGGGGCTCATCCGACTCGGTAACAGGGATTGCCACGCGTCCAAGCATATCCATCATGGGATACCAGGCAGACTGGTATCCGGCTTCTGTTCCCATGGAGATCATAGCCGTAGCATATCCTCCCACTCCGTTACACATCACAAGATATGGTTCTCCGGTCTCGGAGGAATACAGCTGCCCTACTTCATCCATCTCAAAAGTCTCAAAGTTCATCCTCTGTTCTATGATCTCCACCGGATCATCACCGCTTCTCGGAACAACGCAAAACAGCTGTCCGATTTCGTTTCCAATGATTCTTTCTTCAGGAATCATCTTTACAAATGGATATTCCTCCGAAAAGTCCGGGAAGTTTTCTTCGATCCATTCCGGTATCCGGTCTGCATAGGATTCGTCCATTTCTCCAAGAAAGGCCACTCCAAAGTTCTGAAGGGTTTCTTCCATGCTCTGGCGAAAAGCTTCCAGAGACTTCTCTGCTTTCTGTTCTTCTGTCTCTTCTTTCTTTTCCGGTTTTGGAGTCGTCTCCGGTTCTTCCGGCTGTTCCGATTCCTCTGTAGTGGAACTGTCTTTTATTTCCGGTTTTCCGGCCTTGTTGGCTTTGATGGGAACCGGTTCGGCATCCCCATTCTCCGGGAGTTCTCCATCCGCCGTCCTTCCATTTACCATGCCGTCTCCGTCTTGCTTGTCAATACATCCGGTAAATATGGTCAGCGATGTAATGCAGAGCATTCCTGTAAGAAGGGCTCTGAGCAATATATTTTTATTTTTCACACATGTTTCCCCCTTTATAAAAGATTTCGAGCGCACCTAAGATAGATCGGGATTTTAGTGTATTCATGCCAAAACACCTCGCGGGACAGTGGCCACTGGATAGTTACTCTTTATTTATCAAAGCTTCATAGGTGTGGGACATCAGGAACTGCCCCGGATCATCCTCGGTCATATTTTCCATGATATTCTTTAAGCTTTCTTTTGAAGCATCGTCTCCACGCTCCATGATATATTTCATTGCGATTTCTCTTCCTCTTCTGTCTGCATTCTGATCCGCTACGATATCCAGCATCAGATTATTAATTTCTGCCTCATCAAAATAGGTGGCTTCTTTCTTCCAGTCTTCATAGCTGGTGCCCATGCTGGAAGCACTTTTGAATGCGCCAACCGTTGTCCAATATGGAATCTCTCCGTTGCGTGGCTTCTGTGACAGATAATCTATCGTTATGCGATATGCCCTTTCATTGGTATATCTATGGCTGGGGTAATCATACCACATATAGGTCAGGGAAGTGATGCACGCATCGTGGAACTGAACCAGACTGCTGTCCTTCAAAACTTCCTCCAGCGGATCGATCACCCGGTCATCGTGGAGTCTTCCGGCATACTTATATGCACACGTTCTTACTTCCTCATCCTCATCCCCCATCAGTTTGAGAATGGCATCTACCATGCCGTCAATACCCATAGCCCATTCAGATCCTATAGCAAGGGCTGCCTGTTTCCGGACATTGGCATTCTCGTGCTCGGTCATATTCAAAACGAACTCTGCAACCGCCGGATTGCTCACGGCACCTCCAAGACTTCTTAAAGCGGCAAATAATACTACAGGTTCTGTTTCCTTGGCCAGTACTTCTTCTGCCATCTTTTCTTCCTCACTGCTTGTGCCAAACAGGCCTCCGATCGTGGTGAATGCATAGGCGCGAACGTTGGCATTTTCACTGTGGAGCATGTTATCCCTGATTGTTGTGGTATATGGAATCTTGCATCCATCATCCTTGAGGATTTTGAAAGCCTCATCGGTAATATTTTCTTCTCTGCCATAAAAGTCTTCTGTATAGTTTGTATAAGCATATGTAGAATAAAGTGCCAGTGCTTCGTCTTCTGTGATATTTTTCACGTCTTTGATACGATCTATCAGATCCTGAGCAGACATACGTTCATATTCTTTTTTCGTAACCTGTGCCGGTTCATAATCATCGTCCGAGAAATCTGTTTCGTTCTCGGTATCCGTGTCTTTATCTGATTCTTTGGTTTCTTTGTCCTCCTTTGGTACCGGTGTTTTGGGCGGAGCATCCGTTTCGGCAGAATCGTCTCCGGTATCTGTCGTTTCTACTCCTGAAGTTGTGTCTTTATCCTTGTTTCCGTCCTTTCCACAGCCTATAGGCATCGCCAGCATAGCTGCGATCAGCAGCATGCTAATAACTTTTTTCCACATCATAAAGTTTCCTCCCTTCGTTTCTGCAAAACTTTTTCTATGATTGACCTTACCTTCTCTATAATTATATTAAACAATATAAAACCAGTTTTCACTATTACTTGTGTTAGTTACCGATAGTTGTTTGTCTGTTTCCTGTCAGAAAATGTTTTTACAGTTAATTTCCGCGAATCGTCAGAATACATTATTCAATTACGCATTTCATAAAAGTTCTCTATTTTCTATATTTTTCTATGTTTTTTCAAAAAGCTGTTGACAACCAGTGTTTTTTCATGTATAGTATATTATGTTGTTGAGATGCAACGAAACTTCATAATAAAAGTTGTGCAGGAATGGCGGAATTGGCAGACGCGCAGGCTTCAGGTGCCTGTGGTAGCAATATCGTGCGGGTTCAAGTCCCGCTTCCTGCACTATTTTTTTGTCTTTGTACAGGCTGGCTTCTGTTCTATATTTATTTTCTGCAATCGTAAAAAGATCGCTGCATTCACATTTTTCCGTAAACACAGCGACCTTTTCTTTCATCTCTTATTATAACTGTTCAATACCCTCACAGTTTTCTTTTATTTTTCAAGCACAAATGCTTCATACGGGCGAATCGTCATCTGTTCTTTGATTTCTCCTTCCGGATAATTTGCGATCAGATAGCTTCCCTTGCGGAATTTCTCCGGAATCTCCACTGCAATTTCTTTTTCACTGAAGTTACATACCACCAGCAGTTTTTCTTCTCCCAGTGTTCTTGTATACATATAGATTTCTTCGGACTCCGGCAGTAACAGATCATAAGTTCCGTATACGATGATCTCTTTTTCTTTTCGCAGTGCGATCAGCTTTCTGTAATAATTAAATACAGATTCCGGATCGTCGACCTGTTTCTTCGCATTGATCTCTTTATAGTTCGGATTGACCATGATCCATGGTTCTACAGTGGAAAATCCTGCATACGCACTGTCATCCCACTGGAACGGTGTTCTCGCATTGTCACGGCTCTTACGGCACAGATAACGCATCATTTCTTCCGTGGTAAATACATGCTGCTCTTCTACCAGTTCTCTGTAAGCATTGATGCTGTCCAGATCACGGAACTGATCGATCGATGTGAACGGAACGTTCGTCATGCCAAGTTCTTCTCCCTGATATACATAAGGAGTTCCCTGCATCATGTGAATACAGGTTGCCAGCATCTTTGCAGATACATCATGATATTTTGCGGAATCATCGGCATATCTGGATACCGAACGTGGCTGATCGTGATTCTCCCAGAACAGACTGTTCCAGGCAATATCCTCCAAACCTTTCTGCCATTTGGTCAGAACAGCTTTCATCTCGCGCAGATCCATCTTTTTATCGGTCCATTTGTTATCCGCATCAGCATCCACATCCATATGTTCAAACTGGAATACCATATTCAGCTCTTTTTCATCGCTTCTTGCGTATTTTTTAGCTTCTTCCAGAGTCACACCGGAACACTCTCCTACGGTAATGGTATCCGCATTGTTTAATACTTTTTCACGCATCTCCTGCAGATATTCATGGACATGAGGACCGTTTGCCGGCTCATTAAAGCTTGCGTATCCATTGATTCCAGGCCTTCCATTCGGCAGATCCGGCTTTTTGGAGATCAGGCTGATCACATCCATACGGAATCCGTCCACGCCTTTCTTCAGCCACCAGTTCATCATGTCAAATACTTCTTCCCGGACTTTTGGATTATCCCAGTTCAGATCCGGCTGTTTTTTCGAAAACAGATGCAGATAATACATATCCGTTTCTTCATCATACTCCCATGCCGGCCCGGAGAAACAGGAGCCCCAGTTATTCGGTTTCTTTCCATCTTTTCCATCTCTCCAGATATAATAGTCGCGATATGGATTGTCTTTAGACTTTCTGCTCTCTATAAACCATGGATGTTCATCGGAGGTATGGTTGACTACCAGATCCATGACGATTTTGATTCCATGCTCATGTGCTGCTGCCAGCATCCGGTCAAAATCTTCCATGGTTCCGAACTCGGTCATGATCGCACGATAATCGCTGATATCGTATCCATTATCATCATTCGGAGACTGGTATACCGGTGATAACCATACGACATTCACTCCCAGTTTTTCCAGATAATCCATCTTTTCTGTGATACCGTTCAGATCACCGATTCCATCTCCGTTGCTGTCCTTAAAACTTCTCGGATAAATCTGATATACGATACTTTCTTTCCACCATCTTTTTTCCATAGTTTTATCTCTCCCTTTTACATTTATCATTTTGTGTTTTTGCCAAACACCAGATACTCTCATCATAACCGAAAAAAGGGCGAAAAACTTCCGTTTTTCTCCCCTTTTTCTATACTATTCTGACTTTTCATGTTCACCGATTCTTCGGATCACTTCCGTTACCAGCGCACGGAATTTCGGTGCGGCAAGATCGGCGGCTTCCTGCACCTCTTTGTGGGACAGCGGCTGTGTACTCATGCCGGCTGCCAGATTCGAAATAAAGGAAATTCCCAGGATCTTCATTCCCATATGGTTGGCTGCGACAGCTTCACACGCGGTACTCATTCCCACTGCATCTGCCCCCAGTGTCCGTACCATGCGGATCTCTGCCGGAGACTCATACGCCGGACCGGTAAACTGCAGATACGTTCCTTCCTGAAGATCAATGTTCAACGCTTTGCTGCTCTCCCGGATGATCTTCCGGTACTCCCTCCGGTAAATCTCACTCATATCCGGAAAACGCGGTCCCAGATCTTCTCTGTTGGCTCCGATCAGCGGAGACGGTACAAAACTTGAAATCTGATCGGTGATCATCATCAGATCCCCGGCATGGAAGTTCTCATTGACACCACCGGCGGCATTGGTCAGAAACAGGATCTCCGCACCCATTTTCTTCATCAGACGCACCGGAAGTACCACATCCTGCATCGGATAGCCTTCATAATAGTGTACCCGCCCCTGCATCATAACGGTCGGTACCCCTTCTACCTTTGCATATACAAACTGTCCTTTGTGTCCGGCTACCGTAGACCGCGGAAATCCTTCGATGCTCTCGTACGGAATAACCTTTTCCACAGTCACATGGTCTGCATAATCACCAAGACCAGATCCAAGGATCAGCGCCAGTTTCGGTACAAATGGGAGCTGATCTTTCACTGCCTCATAACACTGATCCAGTTTTTCTTCACTCTTCATCGCCGTCCTCCTTCTGTGCGCAGGCATCCCATACTTCCTGCTCTGCATCCTGTTCCGGCGCTGTTTCTTCTTTTGTTTCTTCCTGGGGTTCTTCGGTTTCTTCTTCAACTTCTGTTTCCGGCTCTTCGCCTTCTTTCTCTTCTTTCTCTTCCTGGTCTTCCGTCTCCTCTACCGGTCCCTGGGTAAACCATTCCTCTTCTTTTTCTTCCTCTTCCCCCGGAAGTTCCGTACCGCAGTACATGCAGAATACGGCATCTTTCGGATTGGAGATTCCACAGGCAGGGCATACATTTTTTCCCTGTTTTGCAGCCATGCTCTCTTTACACTCTGCCAGTTCTTTCTGCAGACCCATCACCACTTCACAGTGACCGGTCAGTTCTTCATCCATGGTATCTCCGTCTACATAGCGCTTATACACAATTTCACCGACATCCGCATATTTTTTCCGAATTTCTCTTTGCAGTGTCCGCACTTTGTTTCGCATCTTCTGTGTCTCAACAAATTCCTCTGTTTTCTTTCCCACAGCTCCTGCGGTCTCTGTGATCGTCTGTTTGATGCTTCCAAATAAATCTTCGTTCATAAGTCATACCTCCTTGCATATTAACCCCATTTGTATCCTTTTTACTGCAACAACAGCGGTTCCTGTCCTCTCAGAAGGATCTTCGGACCACCGATGTGTTCGATATACTCTTCGGTGATGATCACCTCTCCGATGCTGTCATCTTTCGGAATCTCATACATGATATCCAGCATGTATTCTTCCAGAATCGCCCGCAGTGCTCTCGCACCGGTATCTTTTTCCAGTGCTTTTTTCGCAATCGCCCGCAGCGCATTCTCTTCAAATTCCAGCTTCACTTCATCCATCTCCAGCAGTTTTTCATACTGTTTGAGGATTGCATTGCGCGGCTCTTTCAGGATTTTCACCAGCATATCCTCATCAAGTCCCTGCAACGTGAAAATAATCGGCAGTCTTCCCAGAAATTCCGGCACCATACCGAAGGCTCTCAGGTCTTCCACCGTCACTTTATCCAGCAGGTTTTTATCGTTATCGTATTTGTCCTTCAGATCCGCCTGGAAACCGATCGACGATTTTTTATTTAACCGCTCTTTGATGATCTCAGTCAGATCCGGGAATGCACCACCGCAGATAAATAAAATATTGCTGGTATTTACCGTAGCCAGCGGTACCATAGCATTCTTGCTGTTCGCGCCGACCGGCACTTCCACATCACTGCCCTCGAGAAGCTTCAGCATCCCCTGCTGTACCGCCTCACCGCTGACATCTCTCTGGTTCGTATTTTTCTTTTTGGCAATCTTGTCAATCTCATCGATAAAGATAATTCCATGCTCCGCCCGCTCCACATCGTTATCGGCTGCCGCAAGCAGTTTGGAAACCACGCTCTCGATATCATCACCGATATAACCGGCTTCCGTCAGGGAAGTTGCATCCGTGATCGCAAGCGGCACATCCAGCAGTTTTGCCAATGTCTGCACCAGGTAAGTCTTACCGCTTCCGGTCGGTCCGATCATCAGCATATTGGACTTCGCGATCTCCACCTCACCGCTTTTCTGTTCCGAACTGAGCACCCGTTTGTAATGATTGTAGACGCCGACAGAGACAACTTTCTTCGCATGCTCCTGTCCGATCACATATTCATCCAGCTTCGCTTTGATCTTATGTGGCGGCGGAACATCCTTCATGGTAAATTCCTGTTTCTTTTCTTCCGTTTTCTTTTTCTTCTTCACTCTCTGTTTCTCTGATACCTGATTCGGAATACTCGACAGATCCATCATGCTGATATTGGGCATGTGGCTCATCAGCTCCCCGTAATTCATATTGCTGTTATTCATGGTATCAAAACTTTTCTGCATACATTCCGTACAAATATGTATATTCTGAGGAAGCGTGATCATCGGTCCTGTCTTGCTCTCCGGTCTCCGACACAGGAAACAGACTTTTTCGTATTCATCTTCCTTCATATTTTCATCAGAAGCCTCCCGCCCCTGCTTTTCTTTTTCCAGTAAATCCTTGTCTTCTGACATCCGTTTATCCCTTTCTCATCCCACATTTTATGAGACACTGTCCCCGAAACCACCTGTCACTCCTATGTACTTCCGGTTACTTACCCTATATTATAAAACAGAATCTTCTTGCCCTCAAGTAAACTTTTTCTAAACACAGCTTTCAGCATACTGTCTCCCCCTATTTTCTTTCTGTTCTCCCCCTCTGAATAAGTTCTATCCCTTCATTCCTTTTATTTCCTGCCATTCCCACCATATTTCAACTTTCTCCCACCGTCAACGCACAGCGGCAGGGGTCCCCGCCAGGGTCCGACAACACTTTGTGGGCGTTTAGAGCAAGCTTTAAGATCCAGTCCTTAGAAGAACTTGACAGTGAGTGGCTCTCCGCGAACTGACATTTAGTTCTTCTTAGGACTTAGCTTAAAGTTGCTCTGCCCACGTTGCCGGACTCTGACGGGAACCCCTGCCGCGTCCGTCTATGATACTACTTATTCACTTACTTACCCTGCTGGGGATCCGCCTGCTTCATCTCACTCTTCTTTCCAAGAGTAACCGAAACCGTCTGCTCCTGATACTCCCCGTTCTGTGCCCGGCTGATCACAACATCCACAGTCTCACCAGCCTGATAATACTCCAGTTTTCCAACCAGATCAGAACTTTCGGAAACTGTCATACCGTCAAACTTGACAATGACATCCCCTTTCTGGATACCGGCTGTCTGCGCCGGTCCGCCTTCTTCTACGGAATCCACAAACGCACCCAGCGGAATACCGTAAGTCTGTGCGGAAGTAGAATCCACATTCAGACAGGTCACACCGATATAACCCGCATGCTCCTCATCCGTCTTATATCTTGTCTCACGGTTCATCAGTTCGTCCAGAATCGGCTGTGCCACAGATACCGGAATCGCATAACCCATTCCTTCTACCTCGGTAGCTGCCGCTTTCGCAGAGTTGATACCGATCAGTTCTCCCTGCATGTTCAGCAGTGCGCCACCGCTGTTTCCAGGATTGATCGCTGCATCGGTCTGGATCAGTTTTCCGGTTGTCTTTCCGTCTTCGTCGGTTACTTCACGATCCACCGCACTGATCCATCCGGAAGTTACGGACTGTCCATATCCCAGTGCATTACCAATGGCAACTACCTGTTCCCCGATTTCCAGCTCATCGGAATTGCCGATGCTTACTACTTTAATGGATTTCAGAGTATCTTCACTCATATCCGAAATTTTCACAGCGACTACCGCCAGATCGTTGTCGGAATCCGTTCCCTTGACCTGAGCTTCATACACCGCATCATCATCAAAAGCGACCGTAATAGTATCTGCATCAGCTACTACATGATTATTCGTTGCTACCAGGATTTCACTGTCATTCTGTCCTACAATGATACCGGAACCGGAACTCTCACTCGGGTACTGCTGCACGCCGCCAAAGAAATCCTGTACCGTTTTTACAGACGCATTCGTAATAGATACAACAGACGGCATACAACTTTTTGCCACCTGTGCAACGGTGTATTCTCCCGTTGTGCCTGCGCTTACTTCCTCCGTTGCATCACTTCCGCTTCCTGCTGCACTGTTACTGTCCCCGTCAGCATTCTCCTGCTGCGGCAGTTCCGTGGTCGGAAGCTGATACTCTGTTTTCTGCTCATTTTTAATTTCTTTATGCACGATCATACTGGATCCGATGATGATACCGCCTGCAACTACACCAAAAAGTACCGCCAGACCAAGCGTTACTAATACTTTTTTTCCTGTTCCGCCCGGTTTTCTGTGATCCTGTGGTTGATTCGGATCCTGCTGTGGCTGGTAATACGTATAATTTCCATACTTTCTCTGACCGGTCACCGGACCGTTCTGCGTACTCTGTTCCCGGCTCGTCCAGGAATTTCCGTTCTGATATGCTCCGCCATTCTGCGTATTCTGGCTGTTCTGACCGTTTCCCGCACAGCCCCAGTTGCCATTCTGATAGCCCCCGGTTGCCTGTCCGGAAGAATGGTTACTCTCTGTCTCTTTTGTTGTCTGGTTTCCACCTACCGGCTGTCCCCAGCCTCCGTTATTCGGTTCATTGGCTGTTGTCTCTGTCCGGTTCTGCGCATCTGCGGTTCCACTGACATCTTCCCGGTAATTCTGATTCTCATACGTGTTCTGGCTGGTACGTTCCTCGCCGTCCGTTCCGTTCTGGCGTTTCTGATACTCTGGATTCACCCAGTGATAGGAACCTGCTGCCTGTGGATCTGTCGTCTGTGCATCACTCTGCGGTGCTGCCTGTTCCTGTGGCTGTACCGGTGTCTCAGGCGCAGACTGTTCTACCTGCTCCTGATCAGCTTCTTTTCTTTCTTCTTTTCCAAGCACCGCTTCCCATGGATACCGTGTTTTCACTTCTCCGGTCTCCCCAGCCTGTGTATCTGCGTCCGGTCTCACTTCTTCCGCCGTTTCTGTCACCTCTGCCTGTTCCGGTGTTACATCCTGCTCTGTAGATTCTGTCGTTTCTGCTATTTCCTCTGCTGCAGCTTCCTCATTCTCTTTTCCATCTGTCACTTCAGCAGTCTCCGTTTCCTCAACGACTGTCTGCTGATTTTCTTCCGGTTCCGTTCCCGGCACTTTCCATTCATCACTCATCGTTTTTCTCCCTGTCCTTTATCTGTATTTCTATTCTTTTTCGCGTCTTGTGTATCTGTTTATCATATCCGAAAATTGTGTTGAAATTGTGAACTTTCCCGCTTATTCCCAATATTTCGGATTCATCGTGCAGCGATCGATCACCCAGCGTGGAAGCTTTCGGTATTTTTTCCCCAGAAGATAGCCCAGATACTTCCAGCCGCTTTGCCATACCAGCTGGATCACCAGCCACGGTTTTCCCTGGCGACAGAGCCAGCCCGCCGTCTTTTTCACCAGACGGATCCCCTCTCCTTCCGATCGGATCCCGGCAAAAACTTCCGGGTGATCCGCCTGTGAAACTGCCAGATCAAAGTTCCGGTGAAACTGCTGGATTGCCGAATAATTATGGGAATGTACCACCTTTGCCTCTGCCGCATAAGCCACTCCATATCCCTTCTGGATCAGCCCGCCGGCAAAGATCATATCCTCATTAAAAATCGTTTTCTTCACAAAACCACCCAGCTGCAAATACAGCTCTCGCTTATACATCGCACACACATTGGAACAAAAATACGTCTTGATACCGAGTTCCGGCAGATCCGCCAGCCATTTCGCACGACTTTTCTCCGGATAATTAAACTGTCTCGTATACTGTTCCATCAACCGGCAGTCCTCTCGTGGCAGCTGTCTCGCATACGCTGCGCCGATCTTTTTATCCTGCTCGATCGCCTCCACCAGTGTTTCGATCAGATATCGGTCTTCCGGCAGTGCATCCTGCGTCATAAACAGCAGATAATCTGCCTGACTCATTCGTGCCGCCTGATCTCTTGTCTTCCCATGATCGAATTCCTCTCTGGTCAGATGATGTACTTCCATCGGAATCGTCGTTTTCTCATAAGCCGCTTCCCAGTTTTCCTCTCCTGTATTCATCACGATCAGGCGGTGTACCGGCCAGGTCTGTCCTTCCAGTCCCCGCAGCAGTAGCTTCCACCCTTCCCCCGGACGGTATGCCGGGATGATCACATCTACCGTTTTCTTTTCCATGCTCTGCTCCATTCCTTTTTTATACATGCGAAAAGAACTGCCGTATGACTTACACGACAGTTCTTTATTATTTTATTTTTTCTCTTACTCCGTACCACTTGCACGATAAGCAGCAAGAGATCCGTCTTCCGAATGATCCAGTCGGGACTCGTCTCCGAAACCGCTCTTATCCACGATTCTCTGACTGTATGCTTTCACCTCATCAGAAGGAGTATAGCTGTCTTCCGGATACAGGAACTCATGCAGTTTGATTGCATTCGATTCCAGCGTAACCGGGAGTACCACATCCAGACCACCCATCGCATCTTTTACCCGCTCTCCATACAGATGATCAAACGGGAAACCGGTCTGATCTTCGATGTCATATGACATCATGCTCATTCCCATCTGCAGGATTTCTGCTTTTGTAAAGGATGTATATACCTTTGGAAATACCTTATCCAGAATCTTGCTCAGGGTGGCAATATCCGAGTTCTTTGCTTTCTCTACAATCTTGTAGATTACCTCTCGCTGTCTTGCCGCACGGCGGAAATCATTTCCGGATGTATAACGGATTCGTGCGTAAGATACCGCCTGTACACCGTTCAGATGATGGACACCTGCTTTTTCCTCCAGCGGTGTATAATCCATGCCGGTAACTTTTGAGGTCTCCACACAGTAATTGTTCAGATGGACCACTTCTTCTTCTTTCAGTTCCACATCAATTCCGCCAAGCAGTTCCACGGCTTCCGCAACTGCCTGGAAGTCTACGCTCACAAAATCTGTCACATTCAGATCCAGATTGGTATTCAGCATACTCAGAAACTGTTCCGGACCACCTTTTTTATAGGCGGCGTTCGCTTTATCATACTGACCGTTTCCCTCAGAATCTTCCCCGATCCGCAAGTAGGTATCACGATATACCGACACCAGTTTCACCTTTTTGGTGTCATTGTTGATACTTGCTATGATCATCGTATCACTGCGGGCGCCCGATTTCAGTTCTCCGTCACGACCATCCAGACCGATCAGTCCGATCGTCGTATATCCCTTCATCACGTTATTGTCACTGACACCGGTATTCACACCAATCTTACTGAAATCAAGATCGGTAAAATTCATCTTGCCCAGTTTTGCATAGATAAATACTCCGCCAATCAGAATCAGCAGAATAAAAATCTCTATTCCGAACAGGATTCTTCTGCGTCTTCTTCTCTGTAAGATTCTCTTTTGTTTTTTGGTCAGTGGTTTCTTCTTAGCCATAGACTTCCCCTCCCTCTTTTGTATCCCCTAAGGTTTACTGTGCCAGGGAAGACTCATCATATCCCTGTGTGTCACCGGTTGTATCTGCTGTACTCTCTTCCTGTGTATCCGCAGTATTTTCTGTCGTATCCGCGGATTCTGTATCTGTTTCCCGATAAGCTGCCAGAGATCCGTCTTCCGAGTGTTCCAGTCTGGATTCTTCACCAAATCCACTCTTATCGATAATTTCCTGACTGTATGTCTTCACCTCGTTTGACGGTACATAACTGTCTTCCGGGTACAGGAATTCATGAAGTTTGATTACATTCGACTCCAGGGTGATCGGCAGTACGCAGTCCACACCATCCATCGCCTCTTTCACCGTATCGCCATACAGATGATCAAACGGAAAACCGGTCTGATCTTCAATATCATATGACAGCATATTCATTCCCATCGATAAAATCTCTTTTTCCGTTAATGAGGTATAGATCATAGGGAAAATTTTATCCAGTACCGTATTTAACGTGGCAATACTTGAATTCTTCGCTTTTTCTACAATTCTGTAGATCACTTCCCTCTGTCTTGCCGCACGGCGGAAATCGTTTCCGGATGTTTTTCGGTTTCGTGCATAAGCTACTGCCTGTACACCGTTCAGATGATGCACACCCTCGATTTCCTCCAGCGGGGTGTAATCCATCCCTGTCACTTCCGAGGTTTCCACACAATAATTGTTCAGATGAACAACCTCTTCTTTTTTCATCTCCACATCAATTCCACCAAGCAGTTCCACCGTCTCTGCCACTGCCTGAAAATTCACGGTAACAAAATCGGAAATGTTCATATCCAGATTTTTGTTCAGCATGTTGATCATTTTCTTGGCACCGCCGGTACAATACGCCGAATTGGCAAGTCCATAGGAATTATTTTCATCTTCATCTTCTCCCAGACACAGATAGGTATCCCGGTATACCGACACCAGTTTTACTTTCTTGGTGTCGTTATTGATGCTTGCTATGATCATCGTATCACTGTTCCAGTCACTCTTCAGCTTGTCATCCCGGCTGTCGATTCCTACCAGTGCGATCATGGTATATCCTTTCATGACCTGGTTTTCCGTCACGCTCTCATTCACATCAAGTTCTTCTTCATTGATCGTCTCGTGATTCAGCTTTCCAAGTTTCGCATATACAAACAGTCCGCCCATCAGGACTACCAGAACGATAATTTCCAGTGCGAACATCACTCTGCTTAACGTGCTTCTCCGACGTCTGCGTCGGACTCTTTTCTGTCTGTCCGTCAGGTTTTTCTTCTTCGCCATGTATCTACTCCTTATGATTCCTTTTCGTTTCCTATCTTGCGGACCTTTTGCCTAATACGCATTCTTGTTGATAAAGCCTTTTAAAAATGTCAGCAAAATAATCTTTATATCCAGTCCGATCGACCAGTTTTCGATGTAATACAGGTCGTATTCGATTCGTTTCCGGATCGAGGTATTGCCCCTGTATCCGTTCACCTGTGCCCAGCCGGTAAGTCCCGGACGCACCTGATGTTTCACCATATATCTCGGAATCTCTTCCCTGAATTTTTCCACGAAAAACGGACGCTCCGGTCTTGGTCCCACCAGACTCATATCCCCTTTCAGGATGTTGAACAGCTGTGGCAGTTCATCGATACTCGTCCTTCGCATCAGTTTTCCGATTCCGGTCACTCTTGGATCGTTTTTCACGGTCCATGCCTTCTTTTCACTTTCCTTTGACTGTACTTCCATCGAACGGAACTTGTACATCATAAACGTATGATTGTGAAGTCCCACCCTCTCCTGTTTATAGATCAGCGGTCCCGGAGACGTCAGTTTGATCATGATCACGGCAAACAGCATCACCGGAGAAAACAGGATGATTGCAACCAGCGATCCGAAGATATCCATCAGCCGTTTCACCACCGCGTTGAACGTATTGGTCAGTGGCACATACCGGATATTGATGACCGGAAGTCCCAGTAAATCTTCCGTATACGGTTTTGTCGGAATGATATTGTTATAATCAGGAATAAACTTCGTATGAACTCCTGACTTTTCACACATTGCCACAATTTCCTGCAGCCGGTAATACTCACTCAGTCCCAAAGTGATCGCGATCTCATCCAGACGGTTTTCCGGTAAGATCACCATCAGATTAGCAATTCTTCCAAGTACTTTAATTCCGCGGTACGTAGTTCCCGCTTCCACATTGTCATCGAGGATTCCCCGAATCTGATAACCCCACTGCGGATTTTCCAGGATCCGGTCGATATATCCTTCCGCTGCCTTGCTGTAACCAACCAGTAAGATATGCTTCTGATTCAGTCCTCTCTTGCGGATATCCCGCAACAGATAGCGGATCGCCATACGAACCAGTTCTTCCAGACACATGTTGATAAAATAAAAGTAAAACAACATGTCACGGGAAAAGTTGATCTCTTTGAGCAACACATAGATGCCGCCGATCAACAACAGGAGTCCCACTGTATTCGCTTTTACAATGTTGGAAAATTCCAGCCTGCGTCCCTGTACCCGTTTGGGTGTATACAAATTAAATGCATAATACAGAATCAGATAAACAGGGACAATTCCAAACAGTGCTGTCATATACCACTCAAAAGACAGGCTCCTGACCGCATCGCCGGAAAACGGACCCACGAATTTTAATAACCATGCCGCCAGATAGGAAATGATGATCACAACGGCATCTATCACTACGTGCATACGATTAAAGTACTTCTGATTATCTTTAATCAATATTTTTCACCTTTTAATCGTTTTCGGTATCCCTTTCTTTTTACCATATTACTATAATACGGAACCCCAAAAAGCTCAACCAAACATTTTATTAATTAACTTACACTTTTCTTACATATTATAATCAGGAAGCATTTTCCTGTCAACAAAACTTACGTTCCCGTATGCCTCCCCTATCCAAATCTCCGGATCACATTGATCCATAATTGCAGCTGGATCTTTGCGTAATTTGGCAGATGTTTCCAGGAAAACGGTACTTTTTTTTCTTTCTTGCACAGGGAAAATCCATTCTTGATTCCCGCGGCATATTCCCGTCCGTACTTTTTCGTGGCAAAGAACACCAGTTTCGTGCCAAATCCCAGGATCAGAAACGGCAGGTTCAGAAGGATCTGCAAAAGGGGCATGTTTTTATAAAGCATATAGATATTATTTCTCGAAGAATACCGGATCTTGAATTGATTGTAGCGGGAGCCGGAAGTTCCGCTTCCCACATGGTATACCCCTGCTTTCGGCAGATACCAGTTTTTGTACCCGGCAATCTGCGCCCGGTATCCGAGATCGATGTCTTCAAGATAAGCAAAATGCTCCTCGTCAAATCCGCCGAGTTTCTTTACCAGTTCCGTCCGGTAAATCGCCGCTCCCCCGCAGGAGGCAAATATTTTCCGCTCTTTCAGATAATTTTCTTCCGGTTTTCCTTTTCCCAGAGCAAATGCCCAGCCAAGGCAGTTATAATAATTCCCGGCGTCATCCATCTTTCCCCGGTCATGAAACTGCAGCATCCGCGCTGCCCCGGAAAAAGCGTTCTTTTTTCTTTCAATTCCAAGATACAGCTCTTTCAGAAAATCCGGTTCCGCCTCGGTATCATTGTTTAACAGCACCACATACGGTGTCTGTGTCGCCTCGATTCCGAGATTTACCGCCTTACAGAACCCGGTGTTTTCCGCCAGCGCGATCACCTTCACCCATGGGTATTTTTCTTCGGTCAGTTCTCTGCTTCCATCCACGGAACCATTGTCCACAAAAATCACATCAAAATCGGAAAATGTCTGTCTCTCCAGACTGTCCAGACAACGTTCCACATACTGCATCCCGTTAAAGTTGGGAATCACAACGGTTATCTTTTTCATCGTATCTCCTTCCTTACGCCCGCAGGGAATAATTCCATTTGCTCAGAGTAAGGTTTTTATTGTAATAGGGATCTCCCTGTTTTAGCAGATCGATCCATCGGGTCCGCATAAATTCGATCTCCTGCTGGAACCGGCGCACCTTTTCTTCGCTGTCCTCCGATCCTCTGGATTTGGATTCGTAATGATACAGTTCCACTTTCGGATTGTAAACCACCAGATAGCCGGCTTTCACACAGCGCAAACACAGATCCACATCGTTAAAAGCCACCGCAAGTTTTTCTTCAAATCCACCCAGGCTTTCAAATACAGACCGTTTCATCATCATGCATGCCGCTGTCACCGCACTCAAATCCATCTGCAAAGATGCCTTGTGCAGGTAACCGCTTCGCGAACGCGGCATATTTAAAAAGGCATGACCGGCGATCCCGCCTATTCCGATGATCGTTCCCGCATGCTGGATCGTATCGTCCGGGTAATACAATTTTGCTCCCACGATCCCCACTTCTTTTCGCTGGCAGTTTCCCAGCAGTTCTTCCATCCAATGCGGATGGATCACTTCCACATCATTATTTAAAAACAGCAGATACTCTCCGGAGGCCGATTTTTCTCCGAAATTATTGATCGTCGAATAGTTAAATCCGGATTCCCAGGTCACGATCTTTACGTTGTCCCGCTGCTTCAGTTCTTCATAGTATTCCCAGGTTTCTTTCTCCTGGCTGTTATTCTCTATGATGATCACTTCATAATTGGCATATGCAGTCTTAGAAAATACGGAGTCCAGACACTGTTTCAACGTATCTTTCTGATCTTTGTTCGGAATCAGGATGGACACCAGCGGATTTCCCTGTACCGGATATTCCACCTGATAGAAACCAAGGTCTTTCGTATGGCTCACGGTTCCCTCCACACCCTGTCGTTTCAGATGCGCTTCGATGGCACGTTTTCCCGCGTCAAACGCATACATCTTGCTTGCCGGATTGTCCGCCGTAGATGCCTGATGCGTCCGCCAGTGATACAGCACTTCCGGGATGTGGCAGATGTGTTTCGCCGCCTCCGTACACCGGAAGATGAAATCATAATCCTGCGCACCGTCATACTCTCTGCGGAACCCGCCAACCTGACGGATCAGATTCGTTCTCACCACAAAGAAATGTGTAATATAATTATTGGATCTTAACAGATCGATATTAAAATCCGGTTTGAAATGCGGCTGAAAATGTTCGCTCAGATCCGTTGTCACCTTATCCTCATCCGAATAAAAAACATCCGGCTCTTCTGAACTTTGATTCAACGCCTCCACGATCCGGTAGAGTGCCTGCGGTGCCAGCAGATCGTCATGATCGAGCAGCCCGGTAAATTCCCCGACTGCCATCTCCATCGCGGCATTCGTATTTTCCGCGATTCCGAGATTTTCTTTCAGATCTTCCACTTTTACTCTGGCATCTTTCCCGGTGTACTCCCGGAGCACTTCCGCCATCGCTGTGTCTTCCGGACTTGCATTGGCGATACACAGTTCCCAGTTTGTGTAGGTCTGCGCCTCCAGAGATTTGATCATTTCCCGCAGGAATTTTTCAGGCGTTTTATATGCCGGGACAACCACACTGATCAGCGGCTGTTTTTTCCACTGTTTCTTTCTCTGTGCTTCCAGTTCTTTTTCCGTTGGTTTATGGCTTTCAAACCATGGTCCGTAAGGCACTTCTTCCGGTTCCATCCGCTCGCACAGGCGCACCCAGAACTCCTTCGGTCCGTAATGTTTCAGATAACGAAACCCCTTTTTGATCGTATACGGTTTTATCTTTTTCAGATAACGCATCCAGTTTCCTGAACTCATCGATACTCCTTTCTGTTGCCGTTTATCTGCCTTTTATCTTCCTTCTATTGTCTCATACTCCGCAAATTCCTTCAGTGCTTTTACCACTTCCGCCGCTTCTTCCAGAGACAGGCTGTAATACATCGGCAGACGGCACAGCCGTTCGCTCTCTTTTGTCGTGTAGACATCCTCGCCGTGGAATCTTCCAAATTTCTTTCCTGCAGTTGCCGTGTGAAGCGGTACATAATGAAAGACGCTCAGGATCCCGCGCTGTTTCAGATATGCCAGAAGTTTTGTCCGCACCTTCAGATCTTTTACTTTGATGTAATACATGTGGGCATTGTGTGTTGCATATTCCGGGATATACGGGCGTTCCAGCACTCCTCTGTCTTCCAGTTCTTTCAGTTCTTCGTGATAGAAGTTCCAGATAGACAGTCTCTTGTCATTGATCTTATCTGCCACTTCCAGCTGCGCCCACAGATAGGCGGCATTCATATCGCTTGGCAGGTAAGAAGAACCATAGCCCACCCAGGTATATTTGTCGATCTGTCCACGGAAATACTGGCTGCGGTTCGTTCCCTTTTCCCGTAAAATTTCCGCCGGTTCCAGATATTTGTCATCTTGAAAGAGAATCGCACCACCCTCTCCCATGGAATAATTCTTGGTCTCATGGAAACTGTAGCATCCGAAATCACCGATCGTTCCCAGTGCTTTTCCCTTATAAAAAGCATTCACTCCCTGCGCGGCATCTTCCACCACTTTCAGATTGTATTTTTTCGCGATCGCCATGATCTCATCCATCGCACAGCTGACACCGGCATAATGCACCGGCACGATCGCTTTCGTCTTCTCTGTGATCGCTTCCTCGATTTTTGTCTCATCAATATTCATCGTATCCGGGCGGATATCCACAAACACACAGGTAGCGCCCCGCAAAACGAAAGCATCCGCGGTGGATACAAACGTATACGACGGCATGATCACTTCATCTCCTGGCTGGATATCCGCCAGAAATGCCGCCATCTCCAGTGCATGCGTACAGGAAGTTGTCAGCAATACGTTTTTCGTCTGAAACCTGTCCTTCATCCACTCGGAACATTTTTTTGTAAACGGACCGTCTCCGCAGATCATACCGTTTTTTTCTACGGCTTCTTTAATATACTCTGTTTCTTTTCCCACAAACGGTGGGCGGTTAAAACTAATTCTCACTCTTCTCACTCCTGTTTATTGTTTTTCTTTGATACCGGATTGTTCCGTACTTCTGCCTCTGGTATCTCACATCGTATAAATCAAAATTCCTGCTATGATCAGCAGATTTCCGACAAGTTTTCCTTTTGTGATCTTCTCGTTCAGAATCAATCTTGAAAAGATCAGTACAAATACATACGCCGCAGTATCGATCACCGGCCCGAAACGCATATCCACTTTCGTATAACACCAGGTGTTCAGAAGCAATACGCCAAAAAAGATCCCGTACGCCACGATCACCCGCCAGTTCAGATATTCCAGCAGCGGATTGCTGTATTTTTTATTGGCACTCTGTTTTAAGAGTACCTGGGAGATGGCAGTAAAAAATGTGCCTGCCAGCATCAGTAACATAAACATTCTATTCATAGCGCTGCACCACCCATACGCCGGCGAGTACTACCAGGATTCCGATAATATTCTGCGCCGACAGATTTTCATGAAAGATCACCACTGCCCAGATCTGCGACCATAACAGGTACACACTCTTGTTTGCATACGCTGTGGACAGGGAGAACTTCTTTATCACCTGCTGCCATGCAATGGCATAGATCCCGCAGTTTCCGATCATCAGTGCCAGAAACACATAAAGCCAGATACTTCCCAGCCCGTGCTTATTATACTGAACGGACGCCATCTTGGAAAATACACTGGTCAGCGAAAACAGCAGAATATTCAGATGAAGCTGTATGTAATTCTTTACTTTTTCCATCGTTTTTTCCTTTTGTTCTTTTTGTATATCCTCTTTACAGACGATACCATATCATCTTATTATACCATTCTTATACTTTCGCTTCAAGAATACTTTTCTTACGATCAAAAAAGTGCCGAAAACAGGCACTTTTTCTTATTTTTCCATATGTTGTTTCTCCCTCTGTCTGACTTTCCGTAACAGCCAGATCCAGAGTGCGACGATCTCGATCAGATAACTCACCGCCAGGGAAATACTTCCTCCCTGCATCCCAAACTGGCGGATCAGCGGATAGGCGCCGAAATAGCTGACCGGAAGTATGATCACATTGCAGATCACCAGTCCTTTGATCTCTCTTACTACCGTAAGCAGCGCACATAAAAACCACACGATGGCGGTCAGAATCGTACAGCCGATGAGAGGAAGCAGCAGATCTTCATGCGCTGCCACCTCATCCCCGTACAGAAGTTCCAGCCCCCAGTGTCCGAGGATCTTTCCGCCACCAAGGGCGACAACGCTGATCAGTGCGATCGCTGCCATGCATTTGCGAAAAGTTTTCCAGAAATCCCGGATATTTCCACTGCTGTACTGTTCGGCAAACAGCGTGATAAACGGGTTAAATACATAAGACGCTCCCATCTGGACGATCATCGTCGGTGCGGAAACCGATCCGTAGATACCGAGTGCCGCACCTCCCAGAAGTTTTTCCATCACCAGACGCGGGATCGTCGGAATAACGGATGCCATGGTCTGGTAACATAACAGCGGAAAACATTCCGCCATCAACGTTATATTTTTTTTCTCTTTCAGATGAATCTTTATGGTATCCAGCTTCTTTGCCCGTGGAATATCATAGAAAAAGATCACCAGCCAGGAGACCAGCGCCATGGCAAGAATAGCTGCCAGCAGACTCTGCGTCACTGCCAGTACCACCACAAATCCCGCAAAAGAAAGAAGTCCTTTCACCAGCCAGGATTTTCCGATCCAGTCCATCCGCCATTTTTTCTGACAGATTCCGGCATAGACATCGTAGAACGCCTCCGCCATCTTAAACAGGCAGTAGGCAACGATACACAGACTCGATCCGTAGCTGTATCCGGCGATCAGTGCATAACCCCCACACGCCAGGAACGAGAGGATACAGATGATCAGACGGCTGCTCACATAGATACCGGAAGTGTATTTTTCTTTCATGTCCGATACCTGATAATTGCGGATCCCCTGCATGGCGATGCTGTAAAATACGTTATTGACCGACATGGCAAGGGTCAGGACTCCCGCCGTTTCCACACCGGAGAGCCGGACTACCAGTACACTGATCAGCCACTGCGTGATCAGATATACCATACTTCCCGCCGAGTTCCAGATAATGCTCTTTTGTATTGATACTTTTTTTTCTTCCATATTTTTTCCTTTTTGTTCAGCCTATCAGTTTCGCCAGAAGTTTCAGTCCGTGTACCCGGAGTGCACACACAAAGATCCACGGTCCGATCTTTTGTACCGCCGGAAGTTGGTGAAAATATCCCACTTTTATATAAGGATTTTTATAGCATTTCGGGAAACAGTTCTTCATAATCTCCTGTACTTCCCGGCACATTCCGTCTTTCACCTCTTTGCGGCATCCTCTTCCCGTGTCAAACAACAGGCTTGTCATGATCCGGCAGATAAAAAATTCCAATTTTAACGGATCCATCGGATGCTCTTTATCTGTACAAAATGTGATGGCATCCCGCAGCTCTCCGAAAGGCAGCTGCCGCATCTCCAGTTTCCGGTTTTTGATCGTCGAGGTTGTCGACTGGGGATTCGCACGGTAATAATATTCTCCGTCCCCGATGGTCTGAATGTTTGCGGCAACGGCTTCCAGTTTTAAGATCAGCGGAATATCTTCGCAGATCACGCCTTCCCGGAAGCGGATCTTCCAGGTGTCAAACAGTTGTCTTCGAACCAGACGGTTACAGCAAAGATACGACGGGATCCGGATCCCGTTTTCCTGATAATTGATCTCATACTTCTGAATGATCTCGCCCTGCTCCGTCACCTTGGTATAATTGCACATCACCATGTCCGACTTCTGTTCTATGGCGGTGTCATACATTTTCTTCAGAAAATCTTTTCCTATGTAATCGTCGCTGTCCACAAACGCCACGAACTCTCCGGACGCCATCGCCAGTGCATGGTTTCGCGCCGCTGACTGCCCCTGGTTTTCCTGATAGATCGCATGGATCGTATCCGGATAGTTTTTTTCATATTCTCTCAGTATCTCCGCTGAGTGATCTTTGCTTCCGTCATCTACCGCAAGGATTTCAATATTCTCAAGTGTCTGCTGTAAGATCGAATCCAGGCATGTGCGAAGATAGCTTTCCGCGTTATAGACCGGAACGATCACCGATACTCTGATAGGTGCTTTCTTTTCATTTTCCAAATGTCATTACCTCTTCTCCCGGAAACTGGATCTCTACAGGCATATGGTTTACCCTGTCTTTTTCATCCGGAAGTTTCATATAATCTCCGTAACATCTGGTAAGAATGGCATCGTATCCGCCTGGAATCTTCACGGTGATATCCTCAAACGGCACATCCACCAGCTGTTCGATCTCTTTTTTCTCAATGATCCATTTTTTTGCATCTGCGGCAAAGGTTGTCATCCGGGAACTTCCCTTCTTCGGTTTCTGCATAAATGCCTGGTTGCACTTTTTCCAGACCGTCTTTGCAGAGATCCCGCAAAGATGCATCCCCCCGTGCAGAATATGCCAGATGGAGCGCATCACAAAATCTTTTGCCGGTCCGTACTGACCGATCTGCGGCTCTTTAACCTTATAGATACTCAGGATCATCCCCCAGCGCACCGCCCGGTTCAGCTGTTTTTCCATCTCTGCCTCATCATCCGAGATCTCATCATAAGGAAAGATATCAATATAGAATCCGGTAACGCTTCCCGCCTTTTGCAGACTGTTTTCCACAAAACGGGTGTGATTCATACGCAGCTTTGCAAAATACAGATGATACTCCGGATCCGTATCGACAGTCTGAAGAAAATACTCTTCCCCGCATTCTTTCTGTGCGATCTGAAGGAATTTTTCATAATCTTCTCTCGGCATTCCCACATCAATATCATCGTCCCAGGGAATAAATCCCTTATGCCGCACCGTTCCGAGCAGCGTTCCGAACGCCACGAAATAGCGCAGATGATATTTTTCACAGATTTCGATATATTTGCATAAAATCTGTTTTTCCACATCCTTGATTCGATTCAATATTTCCGTATCGTATTCTCTGTACTGCAAAACTGTTCCTCCCCGCCTTTTACGTGCTTTGATCTTGCACCATTATATCTGTTGTAAAATCCCTTGTCAAGGTGAGCCGTTTCCCCGGAAAACCTTGAAATAAGGGATTGAAAATGATATGATGAAGCACAGAAAACAACCCTTTAAGAAAGGAAACACAAGATACTATGAGTTTATATTCTGTTGTTGTTCCGGTGTATAATTCGGAACATACCTTAACGGAACTTTATACACGTCTCGAGAAAGTCTTCCGCGAAACCGTGCAGGAACCGTTTGAACTGATCCTTGTGGATGACGGTTCCAAAGACCGTTCCTACCAGATCATGGAAGAACTGCGGCAGAAGGATTCCCGCGTAAAGATCATCCAGATGGCGAGAAACTTCGGACAGCATCCGGCTCTCCTGTGTGGATTTTCCCATGCGGAGGGAGATTTCATCATCACCATGGATGACGATCTTCAGCATCCGCCGGAAGAGATCCCGAAACTGATCAACACCATCAAAGAACGGGACGATGTGGATGTCATCATCGCAAGTTACGAGGGAAGAAAGCACGGACCGATCCGCCGGCTCGGAACCAAAGTCTCTGTCTGGGCTACCTCCAAGATGCTCGGAAAAGACCCGGATCTGCAGATCACCAGTTTCCGTCTGATCCGCCGGTTCCTTGTGGAAGCCATGTTGCAGACAAACACCTATCTTCCACAGATCGGCAACCTTCTGGTGTTAAGTTCCAACCGGATCATCAATGTACCGGTGCATCATGATGCGAGAGCCTACGGAAAAAGCGGTTATTCTTTCCGCCGCCTGGTCAAAGATCTGCTCTACGATATCACTTCCCACTCAGCCTTCCCGCTGCTTCTGGTTCGTGATTTCGGTATCTGCAGTTTTCTGTTCAGTGTGGGACTCGGAATTTTCTTCCTGATCCGGTATTTCCTCTACGGTATCTCCGTGGAAGGCTGGACTTCCCTGATGCTCGTACTGCTGGCATTCTTCGGTATCACTCTGCTTTCCATCGGAATCATGGGGATTTATCTGATGAATATTCTGAACGAATCCAAGAAAATGCCGCATTATGTCATCCGAAGAAAAGATGTCTGACAGGAGGATTGTATGAAACAGGAAATTGGTGGATATCTGGAACTGGAAGTTTTCCACGGGAAAGAATATTATCCTGATCTTGTAAAAGTGAATCTTGGCCGTACAGCCCTCTGCTGGCTGCTGGAATCCCGTAAGATTGAGACACTCTATCTTCCGTTTTTCCTCTGTGACTCCGTGATCGATGCCTGTGAAAGACAGGGAACCCATGTGATCTTCTATCCGCTGGATAAAGATCTTGCACCGGTTCTCCCCCCTGACCTTTCCCTGCATACCGAGGAGTACCTCTATCTGGTCAATTATTACGGGCAGCTGACGGATGAAAAGATTCTGTATTATAAAAAGCACTATAAAAATATCATCGTGGATCACACCCACGCTTTTTACCAGCGTCCGCTTCCCGGTGTGGATACTCTGTATTCCTGCCGGAAATTTTTCGGTCTGAGTGACGGCGCCTATCTTTCCACAGATGCCACGCTCACTGCCGAAAAGGAGCAGGACGTCTCCGCAAAACGTATGGGACATATTCTCGGCCGCTTCGAAAAAGATGCCGGAACGTATTATCAGAAAATGTTAGACAACGCAGCGACCTATCACCAGATGGAGATCCGCACAATGTCCCGCCTGACGCAGAACCTGTTAAAAGCGATCGACTACGAACAGATCCGTCAGAAACGAAATGAAAATTACGCTTTTCTGAAAGAACTGCTTCCCTCCGAGTCACCGTTTACCCGCGTGATACCGGACGGACCTTTCGCCTATCCGTATTATCATAAAAACGGGATTGCGCTGCGAAAAGCCCTGGCGAAAGAAAAAATCTTTGTTCCAACCAACTGGTCCAACGTGATCCGGGACTGTGCGCCCGACTCTTACGAATATCAGTGGGCGGCAGATATTCTCCCGCTCCCCTGTGACCAGCGTTACGGAAAAGAAGAGATGCAGCGGATCGCCGATGTGATCCATGCACTGGAACCTTAGAAGAAAGGATTATTATGAACAAACGCTTACTGATTCTTGGAACCCTCGGGGAATTTGAACAGCTGGTGCAGAAAGCCAGAACCCGGGGTATCTATACCATCGTCTGCGACGGCTACCCGGACGGTCCGGCACGTGCCTTTGCCGACGAATCTTATGTGATCCCGGTCACCGATACGGACCGGATCGCCGCTCTCTGCAAAGAAAAACAGGTGGATGGCATCCTCACCTCGTTTTCCGATCTTCTGCTGGAATGTATGGTGAAGATTTCCGCGAAAGCCGGTCTTCCCTGCTATCTGAACCCGGAACAGCTTCCCTGGTATCGCGACAAATCCGCCACCCGGGGACTGCTCGAAGAACTCGGTCTTCCCTCTCCCGGTTTTGCGAAGATCCCAACCACTGGATTTGCTCCGGAGCTGATCTCTCACCTGCATTTTCCGCTGGTGACAAAACCACTGGATAAATACGGATCCCGCGGCATCTATGTGGTACACAATCTCGAAGAACTGAAACAGGCGATCACAGAAACCGCTTCCTTTACCGATCTTCCGGAGATTCTTGTGGAAGAGTACAACGACGGGTACGAATTCAATATGATGACCTGGGTACATAAAGGAAACGTCCATGTGATCAGCATCGCAGACCGCGAAAAAACCGACATCGGACCGGGTGAGATCCCGATCAGCACCAGAAATGTCTATCCATCCTGCCTCTACGAGCAGGTGGTTTCTCCGGCAGCCGATCTTTTACAGCGCTACGCCGATCGAACCGGTCAGAAAGAAGGCGCTTTATCCATGCAGTTTTTCTGGAAACCAGAAAGCGGTATCCAGGTCTGTGAGATTGCCGCCCGTTTCTTCGGATACGAACATGAACTCACCGATATGGTATACGGCTTCTCCATCGAAGATCTGCTGTTAAATTATCTGTATGATGTTCCTGCGCTGGAACAGATGCTGGCTCAGCACGATCCACGAAAGCCGGTCTGCCACGGCGCAGTCCTGTATTTTCAGGGGCGTCTGTTACCGATTCGTGATCTTTCCGTTCCGCAGAAACTGGCATCTCATCCGGCAGTGAGAAAGCCATGGATTTTTTATCATGAAGGAGAATCTGTCATCGCCCACGGACCGAATCCTTATGTGGCGCTGTACTATATCTCCTGTCCGTCCAGAAAAGAACTGGATCAGGTGACAGAGGAATTTTTTACCACCATGATCATACCGGATGACGATGGAAATGAAGTTCTTTATCGCAACCAGATGCCGGTATATCCGGCGGATACGGATCTTTCCGGGTCCGGGGAGGGCTTATGATCGCTATTGTTGCCATTCCCCTGCTGCTATGGTGCATCTGCCTTGTACTGGGAATTACGTTTCGAAACCTTTCCGGAAAGCCCTCGGATCGTCACCTGTTCGTCACGGGACTCATTGTTTTCTTTGCGTCCTTTTATCTGTTTGCCACCCCGTTTATGCTGTTGGGATGGAATATCCGGTATCTGCTCCTTGCACTGACCGTTTTCTACGGCATCTGCTTTTGTTTTGCTGTTCCGGTCACTCTGAAGTATCTCAGAAAAAACAAAAAACGGATTACCGGACAGTTACGGACCTTCACAGCTGACCGGTATCATCTTCTACTGTTTCTGCTCTTCCTTGTAATGATTGTCTGGCAGATCAGTTACGTTATTTTGTTCCAGCATACGGATATTGATGACAGCTATTATCTGGCACAGGCAAATACCTTTGCTTTCACCGGCTCCGTCGGAACCGTGGAACCATCTTCCGGTCTTGCCGGTTTTTCTGCTTCCAATCAGTACGCACTGGTGAGTTTTGAGATTCTTTATGCACTGATCCACAACGTTTTCGGTGTAAATATCGCCTTTCTGGCTCATACGGTCTGGCCGGTCTTTGCCATCGTATGCCACTATGCGGTCATCCGCGCAATTGCCCGAAAAGTCAGCCGTTCGCTCCACCTGGAGTTCTGCCTTCTTTACAGCATCATCAACCTGTATGGCGGATCTACGATCTATGGAAGCGGATCGTTCCTGTTACAGCGGATCTGGCAGGGAAAATCATTTTTCGTAGCCATCTTCCTTCCGATTATGATTCTGGCATTCCTGGAACTTTCCGAAAAGATATCATTTCGTGAGGTTGTGTTCCTCTGGCTGATCCTCTTAGCCGGTTTTGGCACAACGACAGTTGCCGTATATCTCTACCCGATCCTGTATTTCTGCCTCTGGGCGGGAAAAAGTATTTCGGAACGGAAGTTTCGTTCTTCCGCCATGCTTTGCCTGCCCGTTCTGGGCGTTCTCCCATGGGTACTGACGAAACTGGTGCTGATCTACACCGGAAGTGCGGATACCGTTTCGGTACAGGAGCAGGTGACCGAGGGCGTGGATACCCTCTCTTATTTTGATCAGCTGTTTACACGTTTTCTGAACAGCCGGGGGATCTTTCTGATCGGCTTTATAGCCGCTCTGCTCATTGTCCTGCTTTTTTCCGGAAAACGGATCCGACAGGTCATTGTCTATCCGACACTGATCCTGTTTCTTACCTTTGCCAATCCCGCTGCCATCACTCCCGTTGCGCAGCTGGTCACCGGAACAGCGGTATACTGGAGAATCTTCTGGTTACTTCACATTCCCCTGACTATGGTGATCGCGATGATCCTCCTGGCAGAAAAATGTGTCAGTAACCGGGAACGGGTCCTTGCCGTATCGGTTGCCGCCACGCTTATTTTCTCCTGTGGCAGTTCTGTTTTTGAAAACGGAACCTGGGAGCTTCGTGAAAATCCATACAAGCTGGATTCCCGGAGCGTACAGATTGCCGATGCCATCCATGCGGATGTCGGCACAGATTCTTCCAAAACATTATTTCTTCCGGAAGAAATTTCCTATGGAATCCGGGAATACTGCGGCGATATCGCCACATTCATCAACCGCTATTCCAGCGGTACGTTTGAAGTAAACGGAAAAGCCGCGGAGTACAGCAGCCTGCAGACACAGCTCTATACGCCACTGTACGAGGACTGTCACTGGGATGCAGCACAGATTGAACAGCAGATGCAATCGTCCGGTATCGACTATCTTGTCTTATATACCCGAACACTTCCGGAGAACACACTGCCGGAAAGCTTTACCTGTATCTGGCAGAATGATGAATTTTCACTGTTTCGGTGCAGCCAGCCCCAGGACTGATTTTTGCTTCAACCAATAGCAAAAAACGGAGGTTACAGAACCAAAAATAATGTTCTGTAACCTCCGTTTTTCAGTAGTTACTTCGAGCGTACATCAGTAAGCAGCCCGATATACCAGAAAGTACGTCAACAATGCGGAGAGCACGGCTATCGCCTGTCCGCCTCTGCTGATCCACATTTTGATCTTTTCTTTTCCTGTCAGCTTCTCCAGCCAGTTCTCATAGCCAAGTGTCACAAAATACAAAAACGGAAATACCATCGGCATCATATACCGCCCCTGTGCCTGAAAATCACTGGCATACGCATAATATACCAGCAGACCGGCAGGTATGACCATCGCGACCGCCATACAGATATGCATCCAGTTTCGCACATTCCATTTTTTATTTTTTCTCCAAACCTCTGTGACCGTCACTCCGTCCCCATCGGCTTTTTTCTCTTTTCTGATAAATTCGGTTGCCACATCAAAGTCCCAGCGCAGTTTCCAGAGGTTTCCGAGGATTCCCACAGTAAACACAAGCAGATACAGTTTACTCCACAGATACGGCATGAAGATATCCAGATGCCCGAACGTTCCGACAAAACTTACCAGTACCGTAACCAGCCAGTTGTGCTGCCAGCTTCCCGGCACCCAGAGCATCATATCCAGAACACTCATGTCCATATTGACCGGAAGCACCCGGTTCGAAGGTTTTAACTCATCGATCGCGTATTTTTCCGCATAGATCGAGGAAGTTTTCATTCCCAGAAAATCTCCGTCATACAGGATCCCGCTGCGAATAAACCACCATCCTGCCACCAGAAAGACGATTCCCAGCATCAGACAGCCTTTCTTCATCATCTGTTTCCAGTCCCATTTCTGTTCCTGGCATTTCATCATACAGCCGACAAAAAATACCGCACTCATCAGCAGATATCCATAGGCATTGTAATACGACAGCATGCACAGTCCCATCGCAATTCCCATCTGGATACAGACCGAAAGACTCCATCCTTCCTTACACGCCCTGCACCAGCCGTACAGGATCCAAGCTGTGGTAAACAGTGCCAGCCCGTCCGTATTGATATACGAGAACAGAAAGCACGTGCCCGGAAGAAAACATACCAGAACCGCAAAAAATCTTCCCGCTTCTTTCCGCCGAAACATCAGTTCCCCGATTTTCCAGGTAAACCATGCCATTCCGCCTCCCAAAAGAACATTCACCATACGCGCAGCGATCACAGTTGCCCGGAAACTTGCTGTAAACAGCTGTACGATTTTTACCAGGACTGCCCCCGCCATGTACGGAAGGATCGGGTTAAACGCATAGGAGATGCCCCAGTTGGCATTGCGGATTTCCGGATCTCTGCCGTCCGGCAGACTTCCGTGCTTTGCAATAAACTCCACGATCTGGTAACGCATACTCTCATCCGGTGATGCATCAAACGGTGCCGCCAGCGCCCAGACAAGGTAAAACACAAAAACCGCAAACACAAAGATCCATACCACATATTCTTTTTTTCCTACATTTCCTGCTTTTTTCATTCATTCACCCTTTATGCCTGAAAATAACCAGTTTACTTGCCACATAATTCAGCACGATCACAAGCACATTTGCCACACACTTGATCAGCACATCATTCCATCCACACAGATCCACAAAGACAAACATGCACACCCAGTCCAGTACCCCGGTAGCCAGCCGGCAGGAGAAGAAAGAAACGATCTCTTTCCCCACTTCTTTTCCTGTCCGCGCCTCACTGTGAAAAACCCATTTCCGGTTGGTCAGATAGGCAAACAGTACCGATGCGATCCATGCCAGAACCGTACTGACCATCACCGAACCTCCCACCGGATGGGCAAAGAACCAGTAGGTTCCAATATTGACAATTGTTGTCAGGACACCGAAGACACCATAGGGAAGAATGTCTCTGTATTTGTCCCATAAATTTTTTATATTCATTTTTCCACCTGTTTTGTTTTTTCAAAAAAGCAGGTAACTGTTCAGTACCTTCACAGTTACCTGCCAAAATGCATTTAAAATCACCTTCGGTGATGGCATTTTGGCTTGTATGTCTCGGGATTTTGGCATATTCATGCCAAAACACCTCGCGG
>OBIA01000246.1_pt1 | contig 40253 bp, 56 predicted proteins | sample 1519911 | NCBI WGS metagenome assembly OBIA01 (sample SAMN04209236, study PRJEB22552) | human gut metagenome | biome: gut; material: feces | host: Homo sapiens | place: USA: Oklahoma | reverse complement strand
TGGTGAAGTTGCAGAATACCGTGGTTTGAAATCATTCTACAACTTGAAAAAATAAAACGTTGATTTAACAACGTTTCTAAGGACTCTAGGTTAAACCTAGGGTTCTTTTTTTCTACTCAAGGGGCAAGGAAGGGGCAAGATTATTCGTGATGATATTATCTAAAATATTGACTGCCTGGTCTTTCATATTTCTTGTGACATGGGTATAGATACTAGTAGTTACTTCCGAATCAGCATGACCAACCCTATCCATGATAGTTTTTAGAGGAACATTGTTTTCAGCCAGTATGCTAATCGTGGTGTGTCTGAAGATGTGAGGGGATAAATGCTTATCAATAGGTGTTTCCAGTCTGGCATTGGCCCGTTGGAGCGATGCACTTAGGATTGTGCTATGGATAGGTTTACCAGTGTTAGTCGTGAAGATTTTATCGCTATGATACCAATCTAAATTGGTTGTTTCGCTTAACTCTTTCAACTCTAGTATCTGGTCAATGATTTCCATTTCTCGATTAGTGAGGTAGGTAGTTCGATAACTAGCGACGGTTTTCGTCCCTTCGTTTTCTGGAATGTATCTGTTGAAAGAGGTGTGGATATCCAAAGAGCGTGTTTCCTTGTGGTAGTCTGAAACAGTCAAACCAGCTAATTCACCAATCCTACAACCGTTTAAAAGCATAAACTCACACGCTAGAGCATATCTCAGTGTTATATCTTTCTGGTAGAGTTCTTTCAATAAGCGACTGTATTCGTCTGGTTCTAAGTATTTATTCTTGGCAGTTTGCTGTTTCTCAAGCTTATTCTTTTTCTTTGGAAGTCGTGCTTTCCTCGATGGGTTATCAGTTATAAGTTGTTGATCCATAGCATAATCGAAGAATGTATTTAACACGGTCTTGGCACGATATTTCTGTGAATCTGTCCAATCATCAGTGTCTAGCAGAGATTGGATAAGTCGGACATTGATGTTCGATAGGATTGTTCCTTGTTCAATAGTGTCAGATATTCGCTTAACGGATGCTGCAAGACTCTTGATTGAGCTTAACTTAATCTGTTTTTGGTGAAATTCCCACCACTCATTGAAAGCACTATGGAATGATACGTTAGTGGTGCTTGATGATTCTATTTTCTGGGCTATCTTATCATCCAGTAAGCGTTGAGCCTCTTTCTTTGCTCGATTTGAGCCACTGTTAAGCGTAACAGATACCCGTTTCCATTTCTCAGTGTAAGTGTCTTTGTATCGCTCAAAATATTTATATTTACCGTTTGGTAATTGTTCTACCCACATTGTATTTACCTCACTTTTTTGATAAAATGGGTACAGAAAAAGACTTGTAAGACTGCTCTCAGTTTACACGATTTTTTCTGTGATGCTTGCTCTACACTCTAAGTTTGGCGACGGTGAGTGTAGGGCTTTTTTATTGTCTTATTTAACTTTAACTTCCATTGATCCGTTGAGCTTTTGGCTAGCTAGAGCGTTCCCGTCATCCGTTTTAATGTGAAACATCGGATAACGCTCATAATTTACATTATTGATTGCAGCCCAGACGTTGAATGCTTCATGTTCTTTTGCGAGCATGCCGTCAGCAAAATTCTGTAAGTCAGCCTTGCTATAGGTTTTATACTCATTAGGCACGGTCATATATAAAATGGTGCTACGGTTGTAAAAACTATATGTACTAATATCCAGACCTTTATCAGTCAAATCTTGCTTAAAGTAGTCGATGAAGCTACCCATTTGACCTTCGGTAATGTCTTTTAACTTATCTTCCGAGCTTGGTTCTGAGCTTGATTCTTTTGAAGGCTGTTCCTCACTCTTTGAACTTGACGCTTTGTCACTGCTAGACGGTTTACTAGCTTTAGGTTTTGCCTTTGAAGAAGACGAAGCCGTTTGGACTGTCTTGACTGGTTCTGTCTCCGTTTTCGATGCAAGTCCAGTTATTTCAAACACCTTACCAAGCACAGCCAAGCAGACAAGCACAATAGCCCACTTTTGCCAGCGTTTCAAATTCTTCCATTTACTCAACATTTTTCAATCTCCTTTAGTTTTAGATATTCGTCTTTTACAAACGTCTCGTCACAAATAGTGGTGAGATTATATTTTTCCATGAAGTGTAAGTAATTGAAGTCGTCAAGATTTTCATTTTTTAGCAATTCATGGATCATAGTCCTATTTGCTTGAACCTCAAACTTTTCCCGTAGACGCTCATAGTGTTTAGGGTCATGTTCTAAGTGCCCTAATTCGTGCAAAATGACCTTCAAACGTATTTCTGGGGATAAATCCCTATTGATGTAAACAACCATGTTCACAGTGTCTAGGAATCCGTCTCGTGGCCACTCGTTAGAGCTAAACTCGCAGATAGAGACATTGAACTGCTCAAGCAATTCTTTCTCCATACGTTTATTTCTCCTTGCTACTCATATAGCCGGCAATTATGCCCCGAATGGCACGTTTATCTTCCTCTGTAAGAGGTTTACCGTCAAACATCATGGCGTTGGCTATGATTTCATCAATGTCGTGGGCGTTGGGTTGTGACTGTGGTTGTTCTTTCGCCATAGGGACATCGTACCCCATGAGCCATGCTTCAGATACCCCCAACGTTCTAGCAAGTAGAACTAACTTTTCTTGATCTGGCGTTGATTTTCCATTGATGTATTGTGACAAAGCACTCTTTCCAAGTTTTACGCCCAATTCCTTTTGATGCACTTTCGAAAGGGAAATTACGTCAACTTGCTTTAAATTTCGTTCATTCATCACTTGTTGCAAGCGTGCAGCAGTAGTATTTTTCATATTCTTTACCTTTTTCCTTTATGGATTCATTATATAGTAGAAAATAAAAAAGTTCAAGAAAAATCAAAAAAAAGTTCAAAAAATTGAACAAAAACTGTTGACAAATAAAAAGATAAAGATTAAAATAAAACCATAAAGTTCAAGAGATTGAACTTAGAAAGGAGAACTCAATGAGATTTGACTATGCTAAATTAAAAGGTCGCATCAAAGAAAAATACGGAACTCAAGAAAATTTCGCAGAAGCTATCGGCATAACTCCAACAACGATTTCATTCAAAATCAACGGAAAAGCAAAGTGGCAACAAGACGAAATTGTGAAGGCAGCTAGATTATTAGGAATCTCGAAAAATGAGATTATTGAATATTTTTTTAACTATGAAGTTCAAGAACTTGAACTAAATAATTAAAATTATGAAAGGAGCAAAAAATGAATCACATTCACGATTTTATCGAGTTCATGCAAAAAGGCCGCCCAATCCCAGAATGGGACTTCACGACCTACATGTTCTTTACATTCTCAATGCTTGTTGGAATCCTCATTTTGCTTCCTATTCGCTTTGAGCGCTCGTTTGGAGAGCGACCAAAAAGCACCGAAGATGGGGATGCTAGCGAAGGACATTAAATTACCGAATTGAGTATCAGACAGGACGATTAAGCAGTTTCTCAAAACGAGGAACCCAAAGATAGCCAAAGAGATAACAAAGCTATAAGTTATATCACCGTCTTTCTCAAGTTTGAGAAAGAGCAGAATGTCATGAATATAAGTTAACACTATCAGCGAAATTAACAAAGCAACGCCAATCACTAGACTTAGATACGTCCAATTGATGTCGGCAAGGCTAGTCAAAGCTGAATGGCTATCTGGTGTAATACAGTGGAATTCAACGTATAGCAAGCCCACTAACATTAGTGGTACTAATACCTCGGATTTGTTTTTCATGTTAAAACCTCGTTTTTTTAAAAACTATTATAGCAAAGAAAGGAAACACTATGAATGAAATTTTTAACTTTAATGGAAAGGCAGTCCGAACTGTAACTATTAACAATGAGCCTTACTTTGTCGGTAAGGATGTGGCTGGGATTTTGGGATACCAAAATGGTAGTCGAGATGTCAATAGACACGTAGATGAAGAAGATAAGCTGAAGTACCGTTTCGGTACCTCAGGTCAAGACAGAGAAATGATTATCATCAACGAATCAGGTCTTTACTCGCTCATCCTATCCAGCAAACTACCACAAGCCAAGGAGTTTAAACGTTGGGTCACATCAGAGGTTTTGCCAACCATCCGCAAACATGGCATGTATGCCACAGACCAACTGCTTAATGATCCTGACCTTGCCATTGCAGCCTTTCAAGCTCTTAAAGACGAACGAGCTAAAGTGGTGAAACTAGAGGCTGAGTTGGCCTTGGCGCAAGAGCAAGCACGCTACTTCGACATCATTCTAGAAAGTAAAGGGGCGGTGCGTGTTACCCAAATTGCGGCAGATTACGGCATGAGTGCCAGGAAGTTCAATGCAATCTTGCGTGATCTAGGTGTTCAGTATAAGGTCAACGGTCAATGGATTTTGTATAAGAAACACATTGGTAAGGGTTATGTCGATAGTTCGACATTTGATTACAAGGATAAGAACGGTCAAGATCAAGTCAATATGACAACGACTTGGACACAAAAGGGGCGCTTGTTCTTGTATGAATTGCTAAAAGCTAACGACATCCTGCCACTCATCGAACAAGAGGATTAAAAAAAGGGGGGAACGAAATGGAAATCACCTACAAACCAGTCGGAGTTAACGAAACGGCTGAGTGGGGAGACTACGAACACCTCATGCAGCGGTGGGAAGGTCTAGGCAAGTCGATGGCAAAGAATCTCATTCGAGAAATGAGGGATAACAAAGACTTTCGAGGGTACGTATTCAACCCGACGCACAAACTGGTTTTCATTAACTATGAAGGTTTCAAGTCCTTCATCGAGTGGAAAAGCAGAAACAGATTCAAATAATATCAACACCTTGACGGCACTGGTGAGCTAGCGGGGCAACGATTCAGTTGAAACGTAAGCAATACCATTAGAAATGATTTGATTTTATAATGACTCCTAAAAAAATAAATAAATCAAAAGACCTCGCTAATTCTCTAGTGTCGTCAAGACAACAAAAAAGGCTGACCCCTGCCAGAGTCAGACCACGAGCATCTACAAGAAAGGAGCATAGGTCATGGGATATGAAGTATATCCAACGAAACACAGACAACAACTATACTCAAATGAATAACCACTCAGCCCAAAACGCTGAACTGAGTTTACAAGCCAAAGGTTTGTTATGGGTGCTAATGACCAATAAAGACGATTGGCGTCCTTACATTGAGGAACTTTCCAAGCGTTCAAAAAGCGGCAGAGATGCACACCGAACAGCCTTTAATGAGTTGAAAAAAGCTGGTTATATCCGCATCTATCGAAAGAGCTTGGGACGTGGCCAAGGTGTTCAAACTTACCCACTTGTCCAAGACATACCGATTACAGATAACTATTGGAATTATTGGGTTAGTCGGATTGAAAAAGAGTTATCAACAGAAACTGTGGATAACTAAGTTACAACTTACTGACTTTACGTAAGTTGAAAAGTTCAAAAGTTGAAAAGTTGAAAAGTTGAAAAGTTCAAAAGTTGAAAAGTTCAAAAGTTGAAGAATCCGACACTAATAATAACTAATAAATAATAAAGACTAAGTAATAATAATATGGCGTTGCCACGCACCAACTAATAACAATATGGTGCTACGCACACTAAGGAATAATAACTACTAACTGATAACAATACAGTAGTAGTTAGAAGAATAAGAGAGGTAAAAAAACATGAAAAAACTATTTAGCTGGATTTGGTCAAGCAAAAAGCAAGAAACTGAAACTTACGTAGTTCCACAATGGGAATCTTACACAGCTAAAGCTGAGCGATTCAACGCTGACCACGGATTGCCATTAGATCAATTGGTGGGGTAACTCATGAAGCTACTAAGAAAACTTTTTCCCAAGAAGAAACCCAAGCAACCGGAGCCGTTCTTTGAATGGGTTGAAACCCCAGAGGAGAAACAAGAACGACTCAAGCAGAAATATAGCAAATAACGTCAATATTTCAGCGTGCAGCCATGGCCCTGCCGTGGAGTGTAACTTATACCCATAATTTTCCCCAAAAAAACTTTACTAAATAAATCTTTTTCCTATCTTCCCCAAAAAGTCTAATAAAACATTGAAAAACATGACACGGTGGGGCGTTGGGTGCACGTTGAGAGCACTAAAAAAAGCATGGGTTAGGGCCCATGCAAGAAAATTATACCAAGGAGATTATACCATGAAATCTTTTAACACTCAAACAACTTCAAAACCTAGCTATGTTAAGACTAAAGCATTCGGTCTTTGTGGCACACTTGCCATTGCTACAGTTCTATTGATTGGAGCTGGGGCAGTGTCAGCAGACGAAACCACTCAAACAGTGGCAGAAGCACCAGCGGTGTCTAATGTCTACACGGCTGACAATGCCGGGAATATTACAGTGACACCGTCTGAAACAGTGGCACCAGTGGAAACACCAGCGGTTACTACCGAATCAGCACCAGTGGCAGAAGTAGCTCAACCAGTAGCTGAAACGCCTAAACAGCCTACTGAATTTGTCAAAGAAGACAACGAAATTAAAGTAACTAATCCAGATGTTGTCGTTGACCAATCAAACGGAACTGGTAAATACAGTGGTTTTACAGTGGAATATAAAGACGTTAAATTCCCAGATAGCATGCCTATCAACGAAGGGGATAAGGTAACATTCAACCTTCCAAAAGAAATCAACTTCCAAACAAACTATGATTTTGATGTCTATAACCCAGAAAAAGCTGTTGTTGGTAAGGCTTCAACTGACCCTAAGACACAAACAGTAACAACCGTATTTAACGATTACTTCAAGAACCATCCACTCAATAAACAAATGTCATTGAAGCTCGATGCCAAGTGGACTGACAAGGTTGAAAGTGGCAAGCCAGTTAACGTTAATTTCAATGGTACAGTGGTTACTGTAAATATTGGAAAAGAGCAAGAAATCGGTAAAGATGAATTGCTTTCTAAATGGGGTAGTCAAGACGAGAATGACCCAACTGTTATCAACTGGACTGCTCGTATTAACTACGCTAAACGTCTATTGAATTACGTCACAATCATTGATGAGATGAGTGATAATCAAAAGCTTGTTGATAATTACTTCGAAATCAAATCGATTGAAAGCGTAGACCCTTGGATTGATAAAGGTTCTGCTATGGATTTAGTAAAATCAATCAGTAAATCAGACCACGGTTTCACAATTAAAATGGATCGCCTTGATCATATGATTTATATTAACTATAAAACTAAATTGATTAAGCCGGTTAAAGATAGCGTAAACCCAACCAATAAGGTTGAGTTGAAAGCAGAAACAGATGGAGCTACTTCGTATAGCTATGTGCAACTCGTAGGAGGTAAAGGTGATGCCAGCGGCGAAAACAAACCAGAACCAACGTTTGAAATTCCACACGATGCACCTAAAGTTGAAATCCCTGAGTGGAATGGTGGGGTTACACCTCCAGACGCTCCGAAGTATGAAAAACCGGAATTTGAAGGCGGCGTAGTACCAAACGATGCCCCGGTTTACGATAAGCCTTCAATTGATATCAACGATATCCCACTCATGCCACCAGCACCAGTCGTAGAGATTCCTGAATGGCATGGCGGAACTACTCCATTCGATGCACCTAGCATTGATAAGCCAGAATGGTCTGGAGGTGTCGTACCATTTGATGCACCAGTTTTGGACTTGCCAGAATTGGAAATTCCAGTAGAGCCAGAAAAACCAACACCAGAAAAACCTAGCACGCCAGAAAAAGCACCTAAAACGAGCGTAGAGCGTCCTAATAACAAAGTGGCACAATCTACCGCAGTATCTTATAAACTCGATTCTGAGCCAAAAGAGGTGGCAAATACGACGGTTTACGGTGGCACTCTTCCAAACACTGGTGAGAAAGAAGGTATCGCTAGCACTTTGGGGCTCGTAGTAATTGCAGCAGGTATCACTGCTCTAACTCTTAGATTTAAGAAATATAACGAAGGTGAGGAAGAATAATCATGAAAGAAAATAACAAACAAGTCGTATTTTATAGCGCTGAAAAAGATGGATTTCTCGGAAAATACAAAGACAGAGGGAGTCTAGCATTTGAAGCGGGATTCAGCGAAGATTTAGAAAATGCTCTATCTATGCCGCTTGAGTCGTATGAAGACCAAAAAGACGAGCTCGACAAGCTTGCTGAACTGTTTGGCTGCGAAGTGCTTAATGTGGAAGTTGAGTACAACGTAACTAAACTTGACGGTTCGGACTTCGAACGCACAGAACGTAACGAAGTTACAAAAGACGAAATCGAAGCATTTTTGAGAAAAATAATTAATTAAATAATTAGTAGTGGTGGGAGGGTAGGCATTAAACATGGAACAAGAAACTTATGAAGTTGAGAACCGTTGGCGGAACAAAGTACATGAATTTAGGTCGTGAGCTTGGCGAGATTATCAATAGTCAGCAAGACAGAATCTTGTCGCTAGCTCAAGAAAATAACAAGCTCAAAAAGGAGCTTTGGCACCTAAAAAAGTCAAAGGGCAAGAAATGGCTCTAAAATCGCTTGTAACCGCCCTGAATAATCTAGTGGCACAATTACACTAGACAAACGGTAAAACGGCAAACAACCCCCAAAATTTGAGAATTAGGGGTATATAAAAAAGGATATGACATGGAAGAAATGACATTTACAGAGTTGCAGCAAAAAATGCAACTCGAAAAAAAGAAAGAAGGGACTGCCAAGTACGCTTCAAGGCACGTCGAGGACATTTACGACGCTTTTAAAAACTTGAAATCAAACTGGAGCATTGTCGTCAACTACGACCTAGTCGAATTTTCTGGGAAAGCTTTTATCAAGGCTATTGCAACGGCATCTAACCGAGAGGAAAAAGAGCAAGCAGTAGCGTTCGCAGAACTATCCCCCGTACCGATTTCGAAAACCCGCAACGGTGATTTAAAACAAATGAATGAACCGCAATGGGTAGGAGCAGTACAATCATACGCCGGCAAGTACGCCTTGCAAGCACTATTTGCAATTGGTGAGGAAGATGTGGACCATTTTGAAGTGGCAGAGGAGAGCTTGAGACCAAACCAACCCCACAACCCTCAACCGCATCAAAACCAACAACCGCAACAAGCACGCTACGAGTCAAGAAACAATCAACAACCTAACTTCATCAGCAACGAGCAACACGACCTAATCATGCAGCAAATCAATGAGCTAGCTCTAATTACTGGTCAAGCAACCGAAACAGTAGCTAATTACTACTTGAAGAAGTACAAGCTCAACGATTTCCATGAATTGCTTGTGGCAGGTTTCAACGTGGTAAGCAACGACATCCAAACACAAATCAACAACAGAAAAGGATAAGAAATGAAGGACGTAACAAACAACGCAACAAGTATTTTTTTGGAAACAATCGAGCCAGTATATACACCGGGAAAAATTAGCTTTGATTTTGACGCATTCGACAAGGTTATTCAGACAGCAGTTAGTGAGTTGTCTGATGAACAACTTGATAACTTGGAATATGACGATATCAAGAAGGAGTTTACACGCTTCAATGGGCTCTTGACAAAGTTGGACGACAAGCGAAAAGACATCTCGAAAGTGTACAAGAATCCGCTTAATGAGTTTGAAGCTAATTTCAAGACATCTAAAGAGCCGCTCGAAGGACTTATCAATAAGTTACGTGCCAAACGAGACGAAATTGACGAACACAATAGATTGCTCCGAGTTGACCACGTTAAATCAGTATTTGAAGAAAAATGTGAACTGGCAGGTCTAGACAAAGACACGTTTAAGGACAAGTATGACGGCTATTCTTTGAAAAAATGGTTTATCGACAAGAAAATGAAGCTCAAAAAAGAAACCATCGAAGAAATCGACGCTCTTGTTTTGGCTGAGTATGACCGACTTGAAGAGTACAAAGCTAACGTGGGCATGATTGAGGAACAAGCCCTTGACTATGAACTGCCGGCAGAGCTATACATTAAATTATTGCAAGTCGGTACGCCTTTAGTTGAAGTTATCAAACAAATGAAAAAGGACCGTGATGCAGCTATTGAGCGTAAGCAGCAAGCAGAAGCCAAAGAGAAAGCAGAAGCAGCACGTCTAGCAGAGATTGAAGCAATGGCCCAACAGTCAGCTAACGAGGAAATCAAGGCGGTAAACGCTGAAACTGGTGAGGTTATCGAAGACACAAAACCAGTCGAGGAAGCGCCTAGCAAGCCCGCTGAACCTTACAAGGTCAATCTTGCACTTACTTTCCATGGCGGTGAAAATCAATGGCATCAATTCGCTAAATTGCTTGATGATAACTTTGTAAACTATGAAATTCTAGGAGAAAATCAATGATTAATTCGACTGTGCTAGTTGGGCGCCTTACCCGTGACCCAGAGCTAAAATACACAACCAGTAACATCGCAGTAGCTACATTCAGCCTCGCCGTCAACCGCAACTTCAAGGACGCTAACGGCGAACGTGAAACAGACTTCATCAACTGCGTTATCTGGCGTCAGCAAGCTGAGAATTTGGCTAACTGGGCTAAAAAAGGTGCTTTGATTGGAATTACTGGACGCATTCAGACTCGTAGCTATAAGAATCAGCAAGGTCAAAGGGTGTATGTAACTGAGGTAGTCGCTGAGAACTTCCAAATGTTGGAGAGCCGTGCGGCGCGTGAAGGTGGTAACGCTAATCAAGGAAACACACAGGGAGCGTTTGGCAATGACAACAGCTATGCAGGACCTTATGGCCAACAAGCGCCACAACAGCAAGGGCCAAACTTTGCAAGGGATAATGGCCCATACGGGAACGCAAACCCTATGGATATCCAATATTCAGACCTACCCTTCTAAGGTGAAGCTATGAAAATGATTTTAAACATTGAGCCCAAACCGCAAACAAGGCCACGATTCAGCAAGTTTGGAACTTATGAAGACCCGAAAATGAAGGCTTGGCGTCGTCAATGTTCGCAACTTATTGAGCAAGAATATGATGGGCGATTCTATGACGGTCCTATTTCAGTCGATGTCACCTTTTACATGAAAGCCCCGTTGAATGTATCAAAAAAGCCCACACCAAAGGCGAGAGCTAAAACGTGGGACGCATTCAAGAGTTTTATGGCTGAAACACTTTGGCATGCGGAAACTCCGGATGTTGATAATCTGGTCAAATCGCTCTTTGACAGCATTTCAAAAGCTGGTTACAACAAGGTTGACAAGAAGGGCATCGTCTGGACGGATGACAGTATTGTGTGCGAGTTGAGAGCTCGTAAAAAGTACAGTCCTAACCCACGCATTGAATTTGAAATCAAGGAGCTTGGATGAATAGCAGATATAAAGACAAGCTAGTCGGTGTGTATGCACCGGGCAACTATGGGCGCACTAGTGTATTAGATCAAACCCAAGAATTTTCAAGATGGTTTTGGTCTAATCGTGAGGATATGGAACTTATCAGCATTACGCTAGGTATCGACGTTAAAAAGCTCAATCGCATTCTGACACTAGAGCAGTTGCCGGATGAAGACTTGTTAAGGAAGATGGTCGAGCTATGCAATGGCTAAGGCGATTTATAGCAAAGAATCCAGCAAAGGTTTTCAGAGAAGGACCGGAACCAATAACTATGGGGGTTAGAAATATGAAACGGAAAGTAAAGATATTTAGCGACAGTGACACAGATAAAGGTTTGGATGAAACAATAAACAAATGGGTTGAAAAAAACGGTGTTGAATTACTAGATGTCAGAGTTACTTATGACCAAAATAAGGAGTATGGCTTCATGGTAGCTACTGCAACAGTGATCTACGCAGATAGAAGCGAGGTGTGACATGAAATATAAGGTTATTGTCTATTATGACGATATGGAAGACGGTGAGCATGTCTTTCATACGAAAAATGAAGCAATCAACGAAATGCACAGATTGGGATTGAAATATCGCAACGCAAAAAAATATCAGGTGGAAATGGTGGAATGTGATGGATGAGTTAAATTACATGAAAAATATGTTCAATAGGTACATTTCAGAATGTGAAGAACTTTTTAAAGAGCCACCTAATGGGTGGACATCATCAGCGGCTAATAAGTCTAAAATCAAACATCTAGGAATTGAGCTTAGACGAGAAATGATTGAATTTGAACGCAAACATGACGTGTGAGGTAGACAATGGCTAAATTTATTAGAGTCACAAACATCGCACAAGGAATCGACATGGACACGATTTTAAACATCGATGATATCGGGCACATCTCTATTGGACCTAATATCATTTTTGTAAAAACGCCCTTCGCAGACGGGACGAACAGAATTTATGTAAGGTCCAAAGAAATTGAGAAGTTGGAAAAGATTTTGCTAGAGGGAGAAAACAATGGATAGACAAGAAGCAATAGAAAAATTATCGACAATCGGGCATATCTCTGTATCGTACGCAGAAGACTTATATGACTCATTCTTCCCTAAGCCAGTGGTGCCACAATTCGTGGCAGATTGGTATGAGGATAATAACGGAGATTTAAACGGTGCGCTTTTTATAATGGTGAGACTGTGGGATGAAAAAAGTAGAAATTCAGATTTTTATCGATGGTTTCGAAAAGATAAGGAAGCTTTCCAAACCCTCGTCAACATGCACCAGTTCGGCTATGAGGTCGAGAAAGAGCCTAGATATACGGTTCGAGTAAAAGGGGTTGATGGATACGGTAGATACCTCAATAGAAATTTAGATAATCAATACTGGTTTCTTGCATCAGATAACGAAACCGAAAGTTACAGAACCAAGCACACTCGCAAAGAGCTAGAAGAAGCTGATTTCGGCTGGGTATTCGACTGCGACGGCGTGGAAGTGAAAGAGGTGGAGGTGGAATAGATGGGCGTGTTTGAGATTTCTTTGTCTAAAAACGACCTCGAATATATTGCGAACGGCTATGGTTTAAAAATAAACATCAGAGATGAAATATTTTCGGAAGTGGATGAAATTATTTTAAAACCTGCATTGATGAACGATTTAATGAATCCGTTGTTAGATTATAGACATAAATTGATTGATACAGGATTGCAAAATAAGATTAATAATTTTACGGGAGGAGCAAGGTGAATGGAAGATCTAATCACTGCAATTAACCAGTGGGCCGATGACCGCAACCTTAAGTAAGCTGACCCAAAAATTCAGTGGATGCGTATCACGGAAGAAGTCGGAGAAATTCGAGATGTACTCTTGAAACCGACGAAATTCACAGAACCAAACGCAGCGCTCAAGGATGCAATCGGTGACACGCTAGTAACGATTATCGTACTAGCACATCAACTAGACCTTGATGTTACTGAATGTCTCGGTATTGCGTACGAGGAAATTAAGAATCGGAAAGGAAAGATGGTAAATGGAACATTCGTCAAAGAAGAGGATTTATAATGACCTAGCTATTGCTACCGTGTTACTTATGGTGTCGCTAGCGATTAACGTGACTACTGTTCTACGAGTGGTTAATAGACCTATCGAGACAGTGGTAATCCATAAGGCAGACAATGCGGTGGAATTGCACGGCAAAGTGACTGGTAAGTCCATGGTCGGGAAACTCTACACGCTCGATTGTGGGGCGTATGGCAAGTTTCTGGTAAGTAAGGAGCAATATGACAGCGTGAACATTGGGGATGATATTCCCAGCTATTTGAAGGAAAGAGGTAATTAAGATGACAGAAACTATTAAACTACCAAACTACTACGAGCCCGATTGGAAAAATGCAAGATATGGCTCATTGGAAGAGCTTAAAGAGTTGCTACTCTACAAGCGTATCGTGAAATGGGATAAAGATTTTCTGTTACTTGAAGATGTCACAAGGGTCACTATTGAAATGTCTGAAAGTGATTGCTGTGCCTATGCGGGCGGGGAGTTTCAAGATGTATTACTTGACGCCGTGATTACTGATGTTGAAATTGGTGAACAAGTAAAAGAGGAAAGCGATTGGGGGAAACTACTAGTACGAACACGGTTACCATTTATCATAACCAGAACCCAATAGCCCTAGCTGAATGTGAGGCTAATGACGGAAATGGTGGCTATTATTACAGCGTGGCCTCTCTTGTTATCGGGGGAATCCACTTTCCAGTAGCAGAGGCTTAGAAAGGGAGAGGACAATGATACCAAGATTTAGAGCGTGGGATAAGGATTTTAAAACCATGTATGAAGCTGACGATATTGTGTATATCGATTTCGAAGAGAAACAAATTTGCGTAAAAACACTCTTTTTTGAGAGAGCAAGTCGCTACGATTTCAATGACATCGTTTTAATGCAATCAACAGGACTAACCGACAAGAATGGCAAAGAAATCTTTGAAGGGGATATTCTTGGTACGGATGGGGGATTGTTGGATGGTGTAGTCGAGTACAGAACTGATTTAGGTATGTGGACGAATAGTTTGTTTAGATATAATAATTTTGAACGGCTATGCTGCATAGCTAATTCAAGAGAAATTATCGGGAATATATGGGAGAACGGTGAGTTACTTGACGGTGAAAATACAGAAGAAAATTGAGTTCGACAATGAATGTAAGTGTCTTGTTGATTATTCTGAATTAGAAAAGGCAATTCTGTGGTATCAGAAAAAACCTTCTTTAAGCAAGAAAAAAATATATTTGCACGGTCACTACCCTGCCGTTTCAATCCATAACGAAAAGATTCATGTGCACAGGCTTTTAATGCAATATTGGCTAAGAACAAGAATTCCATTTGAATATAGCGTGCATCATTTGAATGAGAATAAGTTGGATGCAAGAAAAGAAAATTTATCTTTGATATTGAATAAAGCTCATAATAGCAAACATAATAAAGGACGTGTTTTTTCAGAGTCTCACAGGAGAAAAATAAGCATGGCAAATCATAATAGAAAAGGCTTAAAAATGAAAAAGCGCATTTCAATCCCATTGGAAGAGTTAAAAACATTCTTGGTCGAAGGTAAATCAATAAATTGGATTGCATCACATTACGGGTGCGATTGGTCAACTATTAGAAATAGAATCTACGAGAATCCGGAACTATTAGAGGTAAGCTCATGAGCGTGAAATACAAATATTCAGGACTGACACCAGAATTATATCAGCGGTTGGTTAGTGAACATGAAGCACTCAAACAAGCACATAAAAAAGGTTCTTATAAGCAATTTTTCCAAGATGTGAAGCAATGCGATGAGTTACAAGCTCGCATCATATATCAAGCATTCAACGCCGCAGTCGTTGAGCGTGCGAGGATATCACCGGCAACTGTCGATAGACTAGAAGGCATCATCTCTGACGAATTATTCGACGACCTTCAAGACTATCTGTCTACTAATTACACAAGAGGCAAAACCACTAAACCGGTTTTGGATAAAATCAACGCAGGACTGCCAGAGGGGTTGTTCAAGCGCTTCCAAGAGGAAGTGGAAGGGCTACGCAAGGAACACCCTAACGGCATAAATAACTACATTAGAGACGTCAAGGACTGCGACCAGAAAAATGCTAACAGAACCCAAAACGCCATCAATCTGTGCTATGCGGAGAAAGCTGCCCTAACACCGTTGAAGGCAATTCAAATGGAAGGACTACTTTCAAGAGAGTTATTCAGCGAAATTATTGATTATGTATTTAATAACTATGAATGGAGCGAGAGGTTAGACGATGAAGTTGATCGCATAACCCTAGAATATAGAACCAAGGGCAAGATAGGTCGCAATAAGACCACGGTCAGAAAAGCCTTATATACAGCCTACGCATTAGGCGTGTAGCTAGAATGGTTTATGAGGGCTCGATTCCCTCACTAGCTATTACCAGTCAATCTATATACGGAAAAGAGGAATCCTTTTGTTTTTTTTCATTCAAATCAGCGGAAGCGTGACTGGTCGTGGATGCAACCAAATCCAGTAAATAAACAATTAGAATCGAGGAACCTTTTTTATTTTGTTTACCAATCTAAAGCGCATTACTGGTGGCGTGATTATTCAAGGCTTTATGCCTGCAATGCGAAAACTGGATAAAATTTCCATAATTCTACTACTTTATTCTTGAAAAGGAGAAATATCTCCGATAACGATTTTATCTATCGCAGGCTGTCAAGGGTTCGACTCCTTTGCCAGTCATTGTCTGTCAAAAATACACTAAAAATGGATATAGATTTTAGTGGCTTGGACACTTTTTAACACTTTTTTAACACCGGACAAGCTGACAAACCTTGTCCAAACAAAACCCAGCAAATTTAAAAAAAAGGATGTGAAACACCCTCTTTCTTATTGATATCTTGCATTACTAAAAAGCCAAAGACCTTGCTGGTGTCGATGGCTAGAAGGAGGTGATAGAAGGCTTGAGAAACACCCCAAGAATAAACACTTATTCAATCTTTTCAATAAAATCTCTTAACGTTTCTTGAGCCAAACAAAAAAAGACCGACACAATGGCCGGCACTCTTTGAAAGTCAACACTACTATTATACAAAAGAGGATAGAACAATGCTATTGCCGGAAATTGATGAGAAAGCAACTATCAGAGGTTGCAAGCGTAAACTTCGAGAATATCCAAGATGGCGAGAGATAGCACACGATAGCGCTGAGCAGAAGATTACACAAGAGTTCACTTTCATGCCAAGAGGTGGCAGTGGAGTGAGCAGACCAGTGGAAAATATTGCAGTCAGACGTGTCGATGCTATGAACGAGCTAGAAGCCATAGAGCAAGCAGTTAGCGGGCTATATCGTCCAGACTATCGCAGAATACTGATAGAAAAATATCTGGCATACCCTCCGAAACCAAACTGGCAAATCGCCCAGGCAATCGGATTTGAGAGAACGGCTTTTCAAGAGCTACTTAATAATGCTATCCTAGCATTTGCAGAATTGTATAGAGATGGCAAATTAGTTGTGGAACGTTGAAATAACGGTATTTTGACGGATAATTCACGGTATCTTACAACTGTTTAAAGTGGTATTATTATATTATCGAAGAAAATCAGAGACAGCTCACTTTGTGGGTTGTCTTTTTTGATTATGCAGCGAAGGAGGTGGACATATTGGGCTAAATCAACGACAGAAATTATTTGCAGACGAATATATCATATCTGGTGTTGCTTACAATGCAGCTCTCAAGGCTGGGTATTCTGAGAAATACGCTAAAGCAAGAAGTCATATCTTGTTAGAAAATGTCGGAATCAAGGCTTATATTGAAGACCGACTGAAAGAGCTTGAGAAGAAGAAAATAGCAAAGCAAGACGAAGTTATGCAAGTTTTCACTTCGATATTGAGACAAGAGCTGACAGAGGAAGTCGTTGAACTCAATTCTATGACTGGTCAATTTGTTAAGACTGAAAAACCTCCGTCCATTGCTGAAGTCATCAAAGCTGGTAGCGAACTGATGAAACGCTATCCGACCACTAAACAAGCTGAGAAGTTGGAGCTTGAAATTAAGAAACTTAAGGAACAGTTAGACAGCGGTGTTGAAGGGACAATGAACCTCAACATTGTCAACGCTTGGGAGGATATCCCAGATGACAACGATTGATATTCAGAAAAACGTTAACCCACATTTTAAGTCGGTTTGGCAGTCTCAAAAGCCTTACAACGTCTTAAAGGGTGGTCGTAACTCTTTCAAGTCATCCGTAATCGTGCTAAAGCTTGTCTATATGATGATTAAGTACATCATGGCTGGTGAAAAAGCTAACGTTGTTGTTATCCGTAAGGTAGCTAATACAATTCGTGATAGCGTGTTTAATAAGGTTCAATGGGCCATTAGTCTATTTGGTCTGGATAATCATTTCAGAGCTACTGTGAGCCCTTTTAAGATTGTTCATAAGCGTACTGGTTCTACCTTCTATTTCTACGGGCAAGACGATTTCAAAAAGCTGAAATCAAATGACATCGGGAACATTATCGCTGTTTGGTATGAAGAAGCGGCTGAATTTAACGACGCTGAGGACTTCGACCAGTCAAATGTCACTTTCATGCGTCAGAAACATGAGAAAGCCCCGTTTGTGCAATTCTTTTGGTCATACAATCCACCTAGAAATCCATATAGTTGGATAAATGAGTGGTTTGAAGACATCAAGACTAATGACAACTATCTGGCACACTCAAGCACCTATCTTGATGACAAATTAGGCTTTGTGACCGAGCAAATGCTGGAAGATATCGAACGCATTAAGCAGAATGATTACGATTACTACCGCTACTTATATCTAGGTGAAGCGGTGGGGCTTGGAAATCAAGTGTATAACATGAGCACGTTTCATGCTATCGACAACTTACCAACGGACGATAGGCTTATCGGGATATCATTTGCACTCGATACAGGGCACCAACAATCAGCTACAGCATGCGGTGCTTATGGCTTAACCGCAAAGGGCAATGTAATACTGTTAGATACATTCTATTACAGCCCTGCTGGTCAAGTGATTAAGAAGGCACCTAGTGAGCTGACTGTCATGGTTAGTAACTTCATTGATAAGGTACTCAAACAATACCGAGTGCCTAAACTTAAAATGACAATCGATAGTGCTGAAGGTGCTTTGAGAAACCAATACTTCAAGGATTTTGGCGAGAGATGGCATCCGGTTGCTAAGAAGAAGAATCAAACCATGATTGACATGGTTATCAGTCTGTTAGCTGAAGGACGGTTCTATTACCTCGACATTCCAGCTAACAAAATATTCTACGAGGAGCATAAGATGTATCGCTACGATGAAAAAACGATACATACAGACGACCCTAAAGTAATCAAAGAGGATGACCACTGTTGCGACTCTATGAAATATTTCGTATTAGACAATGCTAGAGAACTAGATTTGAAAGCTTAAAAGGAGCTACTAATGGGAATCATACAGACCATTAAGGACTTTTTCAAAAGGAGTAATTATGTGATGACTAATCAAAGTCTAAACAGTATCACAGACCACCCAAAAATCGCTATCTCACCAGAGGAATACAGCCGTATCATGGACAATCTGCGCTACTTTTCAGGAGCGTTTGACCGTGTAAGCTATCGAGATAGCAATGGGATGTATTTAAAACGTGATTTCAACCACTTGCCTATCGGACGCACTGCGTCTAAAAAGGTTGCTAGTCTCGTATTCAACGAGCAAGCGACTATCCAAGTTGATAATGAAGCGGCTGACGAATTTGTCAATGAGACGCTTAAAAACGACAGATTTAGCAAGAACTTTGAACGCTACTTAGAGTCTTGTTTGGCTCTTGGTGGTTTGGCTATGCGTCCATATATTGACGATGACCGTGTCAGAGTGTCATTCGTGCAAGCACCAGTATTCTTGCCATTGCAATCAAACACGCAAGATGTATCGAGTGCTGCAATTGTGACTAAGACACTTAAAACGCAAGGCCAGAAAGTCCTGTACTATAGCTTGATTGAATTCCATGAGTGGACTAAGGACGGCTACACGATAACTAATGAGCTATATGAGTCAGAGTCTAAGACTCGTATCGGTCAACGTGTGCCGTTGAACGTCATCTATGAGGACTTGCAAGAGACTGTCACACTTAATGGTCTTACAAGGCCACTATTCACGTACCTGAAGCCACCGGGCATGAACAACAAGGACATTAACAGTCCTTTGGGTTTGTCTATCTTTGACAACGCTAAGACTACGATGGATTTCATCAATACGACCTACGATGAATTTATGTGGGAGGTCAAGATGGGTCAGCGTAGGGTGGCAGTACCTACTCAAATGATTAACACACAATTTGATACAAACGGCGAGAAGGTCGTCGTTAAACGTGAGTTTGAGACTGGCCGCAATGTCTATGAACAATTCGACAGCGGTGACATGGATAAGGGCATCGGTATTACCGACCTTACGACTGACATTCGCTCGGATGATTACATCAAGGCAATTAACAAAGGTCTAAGTATCTTTGAAATGCAGTTAGGTGTATCAGCTGGCATGTTTAGTTTCGATGGCAAGAGCATGAAGACTGCTACCGAGGTAGTATCAGAGCAATCAGACACGTATCAAATGCGCAACTCTATTGCTACTCTAGTAGAACAATCATTGAAAGAGCTTGTCATTTCAATTCTAGAGCTTGCTAAGGTCTACAATCTCTACACTGGTGAGATTCCAACGATGGATGAAATCAGCGTGGATTTGGACGATGGTGTATTCAATGACCGTAAAGCTGAGTTTGACTATTGGTCTAAGATGGTAGCTGCTGGATTCGCACCGAAGACGATGGCTATTGAGAAAACTCTTAACGTGACCGAAGAACAAGCTCAAGAGATTTACCAATCAATCAATGACGAAACTATGGTAAGCACTGATAGCTTTAGGACGGATGATGAAAGAGAGATTTACGGACAATGAAACTCTTAAAGAAATTCTTTGAGTGGTTTAGAATCGCAAAGAACCCTGCTAAAGTATTTGCTGAAGAGCCTAGGGGGTTAATATGCCAAAAAAGAAACCTATCAAACTAAACGACCAACAACTAATGTTGATGGCTGATAATGTTTCGGATATCTACCGTCAATTATGTAACGACTTATTCGATAATGTGGTTGAACGACTGCATGACCGAGGAACTTATTACCTTGACCAACAGCCTTATCTTTGGCAACTAGAAAAGATGGCTGATGTTGGGATGTTGAACAATCACAATATCAAACTCATTGCTGAATATTCTGGGATTGCCGAGAAACAAATCAGATACATTATCGAGAATGAAGGGTATCAAGTTTACAAAGACACTCACGCTCAATTAAATTCTAACGCTTATAGTTATCAAGTCATGAAAGACCTTATCAGCTACTCTAATCAAGCTATTCATGATGTCCATAATCTTATTAATACGACCTTGCCAAAGAGCGTGCAAGCTACTTACAAGGACATTATCGAGACTACCGTAGCAAAGGTAATCACTGGCATGGCAGCCCCTCAAAAAGCCCTTGACGAGACGATAATGAAATTTCAAGAGCGAGGGTTCTATGGCTATACTGACAGAGCTGGACGAAGACAGAGAGCTGACGCTTACGCTAGGACAGTCATCAAGACTACTGCTAGACGTACATTCAACGAAATGCGAATGAGACCAGCACAAGAGCTTGGCATTGATACATTCTATTATTCAATTAAGGCAGCAGCAAGGGAAATGTGTGCACCTCTTCAAAATCAGATAGTTACCACAGGTCAAGCTAGGTCTGAGGAGGGTGTTAAGATATTCGCCCTCGATGATTATGGCTATGGTAAGCCCGGTGGATGCCAAGGTATTAACTGCGGACACACTATGACTCCTTTCATTCCCGGCGTCAACTACATGCCAGACATTGACGATGACTTGAAAGGTCTGACTCAAGAGCAAGCTATCAAGAACGCTAACGTCCAGAGCAAACAGAGAGCAATGGAAAGGGCTATTAGGAGCACTAAGGAGTGTCTGCACGTTGCTGAAATCATGAACAACGATGAATTAACCAGCAAATATAAAACAAGGCTCACAGAGCAAAAGAGAGCCTTAAAATCGTATGTTGATAAACATCCATTCTTATACCGAGATAGAGAACGTGAGAAATACCACGAAGACCCTAACGCTATTGGTAGACTCGCACAAAATAGAAAGCTGGTGATCTATTCTTGACTGGTAGGAACAGACTACTTAGAAACCGTATCAAATTGATGCGGTTTTTCTATTTGACCTGTCGAATGTCGTAAAACTAGGCAAATTCAGTCCCTTGGACGTAAAACAAAGGAGTTTTAAACATGAGTTTGAAACGTGAAATGTTAGTTGAAGCTGGTATTACAGACAAAACAGTGATTGATTCCTTAATGAATGCGTACGGTTCAGGGATTGAGAACGCCAAAGCACAAGCTAAATCTGAATTACAAGCCGAAAACGACAGCCTTAAACAGCAACTTGAACAACAAAGCCAAGCTCTCAACGACTTGCAAGCCAAAGAGAGAGCTAGTGAGGAAGTCAAGCAACAATTGACTGACTTACAAGCTAAATTTGAAGCTTACAAGACTGACAGTGAAGCTAATCTTGCGAAAGTTACTAAATCAAATGCTATTCGTCTAGCTCTGAAGGATGTGGACGCTCACAATTCAGACGACCTTGCTAAGTTCATCAATTTCGATGAGATTGAACTTGATGAAGCTGGTAAACCTAAATTGGACAAGGTCATTAAAGGATTGAAAGAAACGAGCCCATATCTATTCAAGCAAGAAGAACAAGCAGCACAGCCTAAAATCTTCGCTGGGGGAAACCCAACTGCTAGTCAGAACGGACTTACCAAAGAAGATTTTAAACGCATGGGTATCAATGAGCGTCAAGAACTCTTTGATAAAGACCCAGAGCTATACCAACAATTGAAAGGATAATCTTAAATGACTACAGGTATTACTACGACTGCACAAGTCATCAATCCACAGGTAATGGCTGATATGGTTTCAGCTAAATTGCCTAAACTAATCAAATTCACACCTCTTGCAGTTATCGACACTACTCTTGTAGGCCGTCCAGGCGATGAATTGACTGTCCCACAATGGACTTACTCAGGAGATGCCACAGATATTACTGAAGGCACAGCCATTCCTATCGACCAACTTGGCACTAAAGAAACAAAAATGAAAGTGAAACAAGCTGGTAAAGCTATTGAAATCACCGATAAGGCTGCATTGGTAGGTCATGGCAATGTCTACGGTGAAGCAACTAACCAAATTGCACTCGCTATCGCTAACAAAGTTGACAACGACCTTGTGGATGTGGCTAAGACTGCGACTCAAAACATCACTGAAGCTCCTGTTTCAGTAGCAAACATTGACAAAGCCTTGGAAATCTTTGCAGACGAAGAAGACGCTCGCTATGTAGCGCTTGTCAATCCAAAAGACGCTATCAAATTGCGTGCTGACGCCGGCCAAAACTGGCTTAAAGGCTCAGAAATCGGTGCTGACATCGTTGTGTCTGGTACTTTTGGCGAAGTGTCTGGCGTGCAAATCGTCCGTACTAAGAAAGTTGATGAAGGTAAAGGCTTCCTTGTAAAAGTGTCAGCCCTTCAAACAGACACAGACGACGATGCTAAATATGGCGCATTCGTCATTGCTCTCAAACGTGATGTCATGATTGAAAACGACCGTGACATCTTGAAAAAGACTACGGTCTATTCTGGTGATGAACACTACGGTGTATATCTCTACGATGACTCTAAAGTCGTTAAATTCGGAGGTGCGTAATGGGTATGTTAATGCGTCGTCATTACGACGATACTGAAGCCACTCCCATTGCTGAAACTGTTGAGGAAGTTGTGAACACGCTCGAAGATATGACTGTCGCTGATTTGCGTATTCTTGCGCAGCAACGTGGTCTGACTGGTTACACAACACTAACTAAAGCAGAGCTTTTAGACCTCCTAAAATAGCGAAAGGAGGCGGTTAAATGACCTATTTAACCGAAACGGAATTTTTAAAACTTGGTTTCGAGGATGTAGAAGACTTTGAAACACTGGCAGCTAGAGCTAGTCTCACTGTTGATTTGTATATCAAAAACTTCTACGACTTCACCGATTTTGAAACGGACTTCGAACCACGGAGACAAGCGGTTAAGAAGGCGGTAGCTTATCAAATTGCTTATCTCGATTCAAGTGGTGTTATGACTGCCGAGGATAAGACCTCACTAGCAAGCATGACTGTCGGACGTACTCATGTAAGTTATCAGAATGGCTCTAAATCGGCTAACGGCGGTCAGAGATACAATCTATCCCTTGACGCTCTAAACTGGCTAACATTGGCTGGGTTTGGTTTTAAGGCGGTGGGCTATGATAGATAAGCGTATGTTAGTTGATACTGTCACGATTCAAAAGCCAACGGGTGAAACGGACGTTTGGGGAAAAGTAATGTATGACGAGCCCACAACCCTTAAACCTGTTAGATTTGATAGGGCTGTATCTCACACTGGCAGCGGTCAAAATCGAAGTGAGAATAATTTCTCAGTTCTCTTGGTCTATCCGAAATACACACCCATCGAGTTGGATGATAGTTGGTTGAATGGTCGAGTTAACGACACTCACCGAGACTACACCATTCGGAAAATTATCCCTCAGTATCATCCGTTTAATCATAAGATTCTATGCTATGAAATCGAGGTGGTTTGATGGGCGCCAACGTTACTGTCAAGGTAGATTTGAAAGGTCTGGAAAAGAAATGCAGTCCCGAAGCTGTCAGACGTGGACAGATTGCCATGAGTAACCAAATGCTCTTGGATATGAACAAGTACACACCGGTTCAGTCTGGGCACTTGAGAGGTAGCGGACATTCCAATGTTGATACGTTGGTATGGTCGACACCTTACGCAAGAATCAGATTCTACAATCGTAGACTGAAATTATTCTTCTCAGAAAAACAACGGAAGTTCTTTTTTGCGAACAAAGACAGACTGCTCGCCAAAAAACCGAAACCCGGAACTGGTGGGCGTTGGGATAGGAAGGCCGCTGCGAAACATAAGAAAGAATGGGGCGAAGTGGCTATTAAAGCAATGGGAGTTAAATAAGTGAACAGCAATGATTTTTCAGAAGTTCTTGCGAACTTCATCAATACGCTTGGACTACCGCTGAAATGCAAGCTTGATTATCTTTCAGAGGACGAGAGCCTTTCAGTCTATCCCTTGCCCGGAGGCAAAGTGGAAGACGAAGACATGGCCGGCACCCAGATTCTATCGCTACCTTACGAGATAGCCATTAAATCAAAAGACCAGCAAAAACTAAACGCTATTCTTTGGAAAATAAACACCGAGCTTTCCAAAATCGGTTTTGAGTTACCAAGTTTAAACAATTCATACACATTTCTAGCTTTGACCGTCGAGACACCGAGCTTAAACGATGCCGACGAGCAGGGCTTTTACATTTATTTGCTTGATTTAGAAGCAACTATTGAAGTAGAAAGGAGCCTTAATTAATGGCTAAATTTAAAAATGCGATTCGTAAGCACTACATTGCAGCTTACGACCCAGAAAATCCAGATACAGTCCCAACAGAGGATAAATATATGTGGATTGCTAAAGGTATCAAGGAATCAGCACCAGAAAACGACGCTGAAGACGATGATATCGCTTACTTTGACGGTGATGGTACTAAAGAGAAGATTATTTCTTCAATCTCTCGTGGCCGCTCGTTCGAAGGACACCGTGATTACTCTGACAAAGCTCAAAACTTTGTGGCAGACAAAGAAGACGCAGTGGCAGACGACTTAGTGGTCTGGTACAAGGAAGTAGTCCCTACTGGCAAATATTACAAGGAAGGCATTGGACGTTTGTCTGAAATCGAAATCGGTGACGGTGAAGCGTCTGAACTTGAATCGATCAAGTTCCAAGTCAACTGGTCTCGTACACCAGTAAAACACGACATCAGTGGCACACCAGTAGCGGCTGCCGCAGCTTCTGGCACTGGTTCAGAAACTTCTGGACGTGCAGCGTCACCGGGTTCTAGCCGTTCGTCTGAAACTGAATCAACAACCGTAACTGGTTAATCTAACTAAATAAAACAAAGATAAGACAACTTGAGGGGTGGGGTTTAGCCCTTCCCCTCTTTTTTCGTATTAAAGGAGAAAAATAACATGGTAGTAATTAAAAAACGCAGCAATGTCATCCCTGTCGATTTCGGTGAGTTCAAGCTTGAATTCCCTGTATCTGATAGCAATATCCAACGCATGAAGGCAGTCGGTGAAGACCTCGAAGCCAAAGCACAACAATTCAAAGATTCAGACGATGACAAAGCGCTTGAAACACTCAAAGGACTTGTTGAAGATGGTTTTAACAAGACCTTTAACGACAAAAAAGCCTTTGATAAGGTGTACCAATTTGCTGGCGAATCTACTATTAATGCTATGGTCTATCTTATCGAAGCTATTAAGGGCATCACTGAAGAATTTGAAAACCAAAGTTCTAAAGAAGCCCTTGAAAAATATCTAGCTGAGTAGCAACTATGCTAGATATATCACGAAAACTGGACGATAAGTTAGTTATCGATGATAAAGAGTATCTTCTAAATCTATCTTTTGATAATGTCCTCAAGATGTTCGAAATGCTGAGAGACGAAGACATACCTGAGTACGTCAAACCTCATTTCGCCATTCGGATGCTAATCAGCCAGAGTCTCGAAGGTGAGACCAGAGAGGAAAAAGCTCAGTCATTTAACGAAGCGTTTGAAAGCTTCTCGATTGAGGAAATGTCTAAGGTCTTTAAATCGGTGTTTGAGGAGCACATAAGCTTGTCAGACGTCGAGGATAACCATGTCGAGTATGACTTGGCTGGTAACCCCATGAAGACCACTGCAAGCGATGATACGAAGCAGAGAGCGCCTTATGACATTCGATATGACGGTGACTATATCTATTCATCATTCATGCAAGCTTACAATATGGACTTGTTTGACATGCAAGGAAAATTGCACTGGCGCAAGTTTAACGCTCTACTGTCTGGACTACCAGAGGGTACGAAGCTGATGGAAGTTATCAAAATCCGGAAATGGAAGCCGCAAAAGGGCGACTCTACAGAGTATAAGGAAGAGATGCGCAAGCTCCAAAAGGACTATGCGCTCCCTTACGAGGATATAGAGGAGGAAGAATACGAAGAAGAATTTTAGAAAGGAGGGAATAATCTATGGCAGATGGTACGGTCACCATTAAGGCGTTATTTGACGGTAAGGACGCTGAAAGTGGCGCACAGCGTATTAAGAGCTCGCTAGAGGGACTAAAAGGCTCAGCTGGTAAGGTTGGTTCGGTATTTAAGTCTGTCCTGGGTGCAAACCTAATCGGCGGTGCTATCATGGGCGGTATTAGTGCCCTTGGCAACGGCATGAAATCGATGGTAGGCGAGCTTAATAGCTCGACTAAAGCGTGGAAGACCTTTGAAGGCAATATGCAACAGATCAACATGCCCACTGACCAAATTAAGCAAGTCAAGGGTGAGTTGCAAGATTTTGCCACCAAGACAATCTATTCAGCGTCCGACATGGCTTCTACCTATTCACAGTTAGCAGCCGTAGGAACTAAGAATACAACCGAGCTTGTTAAGGGCTTTGGTGGTCTTGCGGCGGCAGCAGAGAATCCTCAACAAGCCATGAAGACCTTGAGTCAACAAGCTACCCAAATGGCAGCTAAGCCTAAAGTTCAATGGCAAGACTTCAAACTCATGCTAGAGCAAACGCCTGCCGGTATTGCGGCGATTGCGAAAGAAATGGGCATGAGTACCGCTGAAATGGTCCAAGCAGTCCAAGACGGCAAGATTAAGACCGAGGATTTCTTCGACGCTATCGCAAAGGTCGGGAATAACGACACATTCAGTAAGATGGCCACAGAGTTCAAGACCGTTGACCAAGCTATTGACGGTATGAAAGAGTCTCTTGCTAACAAGCTGATGCCACAGTTTGAAAAGCTCAATCAAATCGGTATCAAGGCAGTTGTTGGGCTTACCGATGCACTTGAAAGCATTGACATCAACGGCATTGCTGACAAGATTGGCAGTGGTTTGTCTTCGCTTTGGAAAGGCTTCACGAATACCGGAGCTTTGAAAAATCTGGGTGCGACATTCACTTACATTTCAAGCTCAATCAAGCAACTATTCAGCAAGATTGATGGTAGCAAGCTCATGCAGGGCATTGGCTCGGTGTTTGGTGATATTGCTAATGGCATTTCACAAGCTCTAAACATTGCCACTACATCAGTAAGGAGTTTCATCAGTTCATTTGCTGACACAGGAGCTTTTCAGTCGTTCAAAGCAGCGGTGCAAGATACTTGGAACGCTCTTAAAACTATCGGTTCATCTCTTGGCGAGGTGTTGGGTAGCTCGCAAGTGCAGTCAATCATTTCAGGCATTGGCTCAGCTCTTGGAACGCTTGTAAACTGGATATCTCAAGCTATTTCAGCGGTGTCTAAGTTTGTCAGCTCATTGCCGCCGGGTGTCCTAAACGGTATCACTAGCGGGATTTTGGCAATGGTAGCAGGCTTCATGACTGCTAAGGCTGGGATTTCAGTGTTTAGTGCTGCAATGCGAGGACTTAACTGGATTAAGTCGTTCAATCCTTTCAGTGCTTTCAAAAGCAAAGCTACAGAGGGAATTGCTGGTGTTGCTAACACCGCTAAAAGCGGAAAGAGTGCAATCTCTCAAGTATTCAGTGGCATTGGGAACGTAATTAAATCAGCTGGGTCATCCATTTCCACTGCTGCCAAAGGCATTGGCACAGGATTGGCTACTGCTTTCAAAGGTATTGGAACGGCCGTTAATATAGCGCTTCAAGGCTTGAGAGGGTTAAACCCAGCCACCTTGCTATCATTCGGTGCGTCCGTAGCTATCGCAGCAGTCGGAATTGGTACAGGGATTGCTATTATCTCAGCAGGTTTCGCACTTTTAGCCACTCAATCGCAAGGTGTTTCACAAATCCTAAACGCCGTGGGTTCAGCGTTCGGAACTGTTGTCGAATCTATCGGAAAGGCAGCGGGGACTATCGTTGAAGCGTTTGGTACTGCTTTTGCTACTGTAATCACGGCAGTAGGACAAGCTGCGCCTGGACTTGCACAGTTAGCACCGCTAGTAGTTGCAGTAGGTGCCGCTATCGGTCAAGCTGCTCCAGTCATTACAGCGTTTGGTAATGCTTGGACGTCTATTTTAGGAACGCTGCCAGCTATTATTAGTGCATTTAGTGGATTAGCAACCGCTCTAGGTTCTGCGATTAGCCAGATAGTTACAGCAGTAACTCCGATTGTTCAAATCATTAGTAACACAATCACGGCAGTAGCTCAGATAATCGCTAATGCAATCGTGGCAATCGCTCCAGTTATTTCAAATTGCATCGTTCAAGTTGCTCAAGTGATTGGTCAATTCGGGCCACAAATTGCAATGGTTTTACAAGTAATCGTGCAAGCTATTCAAGCAACGGCACCAGTTATTATGACCTTGATTCAAGGGATTGTTACAGTCGTTCAGACGATGGCACCAGTCATTAGTCAAGTGATTTCTGCCATTGTTGCGGTTGTTCAAACATTGGCGCCTATCATAAGCCAAATCATTTCAGTGATTGTGACAGCTATCACTCAAATCGTACCTATCATCACATCGATTGGTGGTGTGATTAGTGCTGCATTTAGTGGCATTGCATCGGTTGTGTCAGCAGCAGGAATGGCAATTGCTACCGCTGCAATGGGTATTGGTACGGCTATTAGTACGGCCCTAAGTGGTGTGGCAAGTATCATCAGTGCTACTGGTAGCGCCATCGGTGCTGCATTGCAAGGGATTGCTAGCGTGGTGCAATCAGTCGGAACATCAATCAGCACAGCGGCTCAAGGTATCGGAAACGGTATCAAATCAGCGTTTGAAGGTGTTTCAAGCGTGATTACATCCGCTGGCAGTGCAATTAGTAGTGTATTGAATAGTTTGGCTAATGTGTTCAACTCAATCGGTACAGCCGCACAAAAAGCAGGGTCTGGATTCAATCAACTTGCTAATGGTGTCGTTAAGATTACTAATACCAACTTAGGGGACATGGCTGCATCTCTTGCGGCAGTTGCCAAAGGTGTTGGGTCAATTGGTAACAACTCAGCAGGGCTAGCTCAAGCTGGCACTGGTATGACTAAGCTTGGAGATGGTATGAGCAAGGTGTCTAGTTCAGCATCTAGTGCTGTATCTGGATTGACATCATTCTCAAGCACGATTACAAGTATTCAATCGTCATTTACTAACTTACAAACGCTATTGACCACAGCAGGTACTGCATTCAGTACGTTCTCTAGTCAAGCTAGTCAATCACTAGCTGGCTTAACAGCTATTGTAGCCCCTATCACTGCTTTTAGAACACAAATCATGACACTAGCACCAGCATTGATGGTTGCCGCTACTGGTCTAACTCAGTTCAGTACAGTTTCAATGACGCTCACTGCTAGCATGACCTCTATCAGCTCAAGCATGACTATGTTAACTACTAGCTTAACTATGTTAGCTACTCAGTTGACTATGATCACTACTAGCATGACCATGATGGCTACTAGCTCAACTATGCTAGGTACTAGCTTAACGCTTGTAGGTACGCAATTCATGATGATTGGTACCTCATTGACCATGCTAAACACTCAATTCATGATGTTTGCTACTGGAATTATGCAAATGACTAGCCAACTTATGATGGCAGGCTCAGCAGTTACCATGTTTGGTGCTCAGCTCATGACCGCTCAGACTGGTTTCAGCATGGTTTCCATGATGGCTACCATGGTATCTAGTCAGCTTGCTATGCTTGCTAGCTCAGCCCAAATGGCTGGTGCTGGCCTAGCAGTCGTAAGTGCTCAAGTCATGATGCTTGCTAGCGTATTCGCTACCGTTGGGGCGGCAGCAATGGCATTGCAGGCAACAATGATGTCGCTAGGTATGGCAGTTAGTGCCGGCATGATGTCAGCAGTTCAAGCGGTAACGTCTGGATCTATGCAAATGACTGCAGCACTACGCTCTAGTGGTATGCAAATGGTTGCTAGCACACAAGCCTTCATGAATCAGATTGTCTCAGCAGTCCGAAACGGCATGAACCAAGTCGTTGCTGCAGTTAGAACAGGCGGCGCTCAAATGGTTTCGGCCATGCAATCAAGCGGTCAGCAATTAGTTGCAGTTACTCAAGCAGCGGTTAACCAAGCGGCGGCCGCAGCAAGGGCTGGCTATGGTGCCTTTTTCTCAGCTGGTGCATATATGGGGCAAGGTCTTGCTGCTGGTCTTAATTCTGCAATAGGGGCAGTTACAGCAGCAGCTAACGCCCTTGTAGCACAAGCAGAACGAGCAGCAAGAGCTAAAGCCAAAATCAACTCACCATCGCACTTATTCCGTGATGAAGTTGGTTGGTGGATTGGTCTTGGTATCGCTCGAGGTATCGACGAATCAGCGCCAGAGGTAGCTAATAGTCTTGATTTTATCCGTGACCAAGTTAACGGCTTCAATGTTCGAGCTAATGCCATGCTAACGGGGGCCACTTCAAACATGGCTAGTCAGTTGAAAATGGAAGTGCTCAGGGATAAAACGCCAGATGCTACGATTTCAGCACGTCAAGAAGCCTATGCTGCTCATTCAGCTGGTTTGCTTAATGATGTGATTGACGCTCTCGTAGACGTCAAGGAACAAATTGCACAAGGTCAAAACATGGTACTAGATACTGGTGCATTGGTTGGTGGCACTGTCAATAATTTCAACAGTGCTATTGATACGATTAAAACTTTGAAAGGACGACACAGATTATGATTACTAAAATTAAAGAGTATATATCATTCGGCGATTTTAATAGTCGTGACGCTGGTTGGTACCTTCAAAAACGTGAGGCACCGACACCAGACGAGAAGGAAATTGTTGAGTCTATCCCTTACATGCAAGGTGAGCTCGACTTCTCTTCTGCCTTGGGAGAACGTGTATTTGAGTCAAGAGAAATTACGTATGAGTTCAAATTACCGTTTACTACTTATGAAAACCGCAAAATCGCTGAAAGGCAGATTAAGTCAAGCATGGTTACTAAAACCCAGCGTAAATTGAGAGATACTCATGACCGTCGATATTACTGGATGGGCAAGGTTAAGCATGTCAAAGTAGCAGACGACCCAATCAAGAAGAATCTGGTCGCTACCATTGTGTTTAAGTGCTACCCATTCGCATTTCACGAAGATGAATACTTTGACGATGTTTGGGATACGTTTGATTTTGAAAATGACAATTCAACATGGACTAAATGGTATCTAGGCTATGAGAAGAAGAAGACACCAGTCTATTTCGTCAACGCTGGTGATACATCAATCAGTCCAGTAATCATCTGCAGTGAAGATATCACTTTAAAAGATGCTAACGGGACTATTTACTATCTCAAAAAAGGCGAGAACAAAGATTTTGCTCTAACGCTCGACATCGGAATCAACTATTTCGAAGCACAAGGAAACGGCACAGTAGCAATGCACTATTCTAACGAGGTGATGGCATGACAGTATCTTGTGATAGCATTGAAATTTTCAACATTAGTAGCACAGGCTACGCTATCCGTGTCAAGGGTTTAAGGTCTAGCAATGGTATATCTGGCTTGCAAGTCCCAACTTGGTCGGAGCAGTCCGGACAAGATGACCTTATTTGGTACGATGCTTTGAAGTGGGGAGATGATTGGTACTGTACTATCAATTCTGTCGACCACAATAGCGACAGTGGTATATATCAATCTCACTTCTACGTAGTCACTTCAAGTGGCTCGAAAGAGTATCTTGAAGGGAAGAAGATAAATGTCCCAGAGCGTCCTGTTGAACTTACTAAAAAGGCAGGCTATGCCATTTACTGGTGGCCTAGTTTCCTTGATAGGCGTTGGGATAAGCTCAACCGAACCACTGCAAGCCGTAGAGTTATCCACGACCCATACAGTCCGAGAGGAAATAAAATCGTCCATGGTGAAATCAAGCAAGCAGTCAACAGTATCCACGAGTTAGAGTTCTCAATCCCGCTAGACCATACGATGTATCAGAAGATGGTTCAGTTTAAATCAATCATCGAAGTTGTCAACTTAAGAGATAACGAAGTTGAGTTCGTCGGTCGAGTTTTGACGATGGCCAATGAGATGTCAACGAACGGATTCGTTCAAAAAGTTGTCTGTGAAGACTTCCTGTCATATCTCCACGATTCCGCTCAATGGTTTCAGAAATTGCCTAATAAGGGTGCTGAGGACTATTTCAAAATAATCTTTGATTCTGCAAACGTTCAAATCGAGGAATTCAAACGAATAACCCCTCGAAACATCACAGTACACGGTAAATCAGACCGTCCATTCCGTTATATCGGCTATGATTCGAGTTGGGAGACTGTTAAAGAGCGGATTATCAATAACATTGGTGGCTATCTCACGTTGAGAGAGTTCAACACAAGATTGTATGTGGATTGGACTAAAGAGATTGGGACTACCAAAGAAAGCCCAATCAAGCTAGGCCAAAACATCAAATCTGCGAGCCGTGAAGTTGATTTTGACGGTCTTGCTACAATCATCGTACCGATTGGGGCGGACCTACAGAGCCAAAACCAAGGGCAAGAGGAAGACCAGAGTCCGGACGTGACACGGGCTCAGCTCGACATTCGAAGCGTCAATGATGGGAAGATGTATCTAGCTGATGAAGAATTGATTAAAGAGTTTGGTTTCATTCGGAAATCAGTAATCTGGACAGAAATTGACAATCCTAGTATTCTCTTGGCTCGTGGTAAGCAGTATTTGCGAAATCAGAAGATTGCACTGGCTAAATGGACAATCTCAGCAGTTGAACGCTATTTGATTGATAGTCGATATAGTAAGTTCAGAATTGGGAACAAGCATAAGATCATCAACGCACCGCTGTCTGGAATTGAAACATTGCAAATCTTAGAAAAAAAGATTGATATACTCAATCCACAGTCAGTTGATTTAACTATCGGCTCACAATCCCAATCATTATCAGCGTATCAATTGCAAACGCAAGAAGCCGATAGCTCGATTGAAAAACTCAAGTTAGATCAGTCAATAGCTACCAAACAGAAGAAATTAGAACAATTAAATGCTCAATTAGCTGCTCTTAAATCTGCTAGTCAGTCTAAACCTGTTGAGCCAACAGCTCCGACAGCTCCAGGGGCAAATGCGACGGATGCTGAACGTGAAGCTTATAATAAAGCCCTTGCAGACTACAATGTTGCTAAGGCAGATTACGACGCTAAACTCTCAGCGTTTAACATGAGTCAACAAGAGCGTGCTCAACGTATCAGTGAGTTAGAAGCTGAAATCGCTCGATTACGAAATGAATTAGGAGGTACTTAATGCCGCAAAACGAAGCAGAGGGACGCTTGAATTTATACGATGATGTGACCCCTCTTGAAAATACTAATAAAATCAGCGTTCTTGTGGACGCTATCCGAAAGAAAACTAAAGGAGCCGATGTCCGTGAAGCTATCGCTCGAGGTATGGAAATCACTTACGATGACGCTGCCAAGAGCGGGAATACAGATATGGAAGTAGTTAAATCCAGAGATACCTATAACACGCTACCAGACCGTCTTGACAACATTTCCAAGAATCTTGATGGGAAGGCTAGTACTAAATGGGTTGAGTCAAAACTCAATGCCATTTCGTCAAACGCTCCTAAGGCCGTTCTTAGCTCGTTGGAAGAGATTCAGCGTACTTATCCGAATGGTGCTAACGGTATCGTGGTAGCAAGTAACACAGGGAAATGGTATTACTTCAACGAGGGAGACCGCCATTGGAAGGAAGGTGGTGTCTATCAATCCAGAGGGCTTAATGTTGATGAAGTGACAGCTGACAATATCGACTTCACGGAATCAATCGAGCAACTGTTGAGAGATAAGATTGAAGGTTCAGTCTATCTCTGGAACAACACATCAATCGGGACATGGGCCTCTAACGGATGGCTCCGATTCATGCCAATTCCGATTAAAAAAGGGTTCAAATACTATCTATCAAATATCCGTGGGATCTTCTCATTTGCGATTTCCAGCGACGGCGGACGACTGGTTAAAAAGTTCTCTGAAACAGACGACTTAGTAACTACAGAATACGTGCCGCCAGAAGATTGCATGCTATACGTATCTTCTAAACCAGACGAGACCGCAAGAGTGTTTAACGCTTCTCTTGAAGACTTGAAGAAAGCTAACGTTGACTTCTCAAATCTTCCAGACGGCTATATCTCTCTTAAAATCCCTAAATTAACACTAGATGTTAAGCCGGAAGAACTCAGTTTCGTTAATGTTGTTAAACAATTGGTTGATGAACGTACCTTCAAGGTCGGGAAAGCTTGGTCTGGTAGTGGAAATGGGACATACGACGCACTGACGTGGGGCACTTATCCCAAACTCTACATGCAAGCTGGCGTTACTTACGGTCTAAAAAATGTCCGTGGGGTGTTCACTCATTACTTCGATATTTCGGGCAAGAAGCTTAAAACATTCTCTACTACAGACGTGCTAGTCAATCAAGATTTCACTCCAGAATCTAACGGCTATATCCTTATTAGTCGTTTGACTTCGGATGAACCTACAAAGGTCATTCAAGGCGGAAATGCTCAAGCTCATTATCTTGAAAACCTTGATTTTGGGTCTAGTGCCATTGCTTCAAAGGTGCCTTTCGTTATGCCAGACACATCTAAGATTCAATTTGGCTCAGATATTACTGGCATTGATGCTACTCAAGTAACGACGATTAACAACCTCGGATACATGAGCCCTACTAAGAAATGGGACAAGAGCCGTGGTTTTATTGACACAATCGAAGTCTACGTCAAGGACGCAGGTACATACAATTTTGCTATTGGTAACATCGACCAGAATGATTTGATTGTATCTCCTCGAGTGTTCCAGAAACAGCTTTCAGCAGGATATAATACACTGAATATCCGTGGTGAAGACAAGGAAATCTTTTTCGGCGAACAGCTATTCTTTGAATCGCATGATAATCGTGTGTACGCTTCGAAAGGCGAACGCAACTTGATTCAGGACGCTCAACACGTTACTAATAACGCTGGATATTCCGGAAAGATTATGTACGAAACAGGGCAAGCCATCCCGTTCAGCTATCGTGTAGCTAACGAGAGCGCCAATGAGAAAGTAGAGGTTTTGAAACAGAAGACGGATAAGATTGAACCGATTGTTACCGAGCTTGAATTATTCAAGAAAACTCCGATGATTACCAGCCCAAACGGTACTAAATTCCGTTTGTTGGTTGATAACAACGGTATTCTGTCAACAGTTTCAAACATTCCTAGCCGTGTTGCTGTGTTTGGTAACTCAATCTTGAGCCACCCTTGGTTGAAGGGCATGGGGATGGCTGCGAGTGCACCGGATAAAGATTACTTCACACTGGTTAAAAACTACATCTTATCTAAGAACCCTAGCGCAGTAGTAGAGCGTGGTAATGGTGCAGATTGGGAATCCGACCCAAATAATAGACGTGGTACATTCGACAGTAAAATGAAGCAATCACTAGGCCCAGATACAGATATTGTTATTTTGCAGTTTGGCGATAACTTGAATACTGACGAGAAGCGCAAGAATCTTGAAACGGATATCCCTAACCTTGTGAACTGGATTAGAACAGCTTCTCCGAAGGCTCTAATCTATTGGGTAGGTATCTACTATGCCTCACCGGATTTTGTGGAAAGAATCAAGCGTATCTGTAAGCCACTGGATGTTACATTCGTTGACATCTATCAGTATTCTAAGGATGCTAAGTACAAGTCTGAAATGGGCAAGGTGTTGAGACTCCCAGACGGTTCTAACTACACTATCACCAACGCTGGTGTGGCGAGTCATCCGGGTGATCTAGGACACAAGGCCATTGCTGACGAAATCATCAAGAATTTCTTGTTTTAAAAAATGGGGGTTAAATAAACATGTTAAGGAGTGTTAAATGCACAAACCAGATGGAATCTTTGGTATTTTTCAAGTGGTCAAAGATTTCTACGACCACGGAATAGACGAGCATTTATGGGTGTTTCTGCTAATGGTTATCATTTTCAGTGACATTGCCATCGGTGTGTCCAGAGCTTGGGCTTTCCATGAGTTTTCAAGCTCGAAATTTAGAAAAGGGCTAGTCGGACATATAGCCATGTTCACGTTCGTAGCCATTTTCTATCCGTTTGCGGTCTACATGAATCTCGGAGGTGTCCTAGATACATTTATCTTTGCAATGATTGCGGCTTACGGCTCTAGTATTTTGGCTAGTCTATCAGCTCTAGGGGTTGAAATCCCTTATATTGACAAGTTTGTTAAGAGAAACATTGATAAAGAAAAGTTTTTCTTGAAAGAAGAAAAGGAGAATACAGAAAATGATTAATTTTAAACTACGTTTACAAAACAAAGCTACTCTAGTAGCTCTTATCTCAGCAGTATTTTTGATGTTGCAACAATTCGGGCTTAATATCCCTAGCAATATCCAAGAGGGTGTAAATACTTTCGTTGTGATCTTGGTAATCTTGGGTATTGTTACAGACCCTACAACTAAGGGTGTTGCAGACAGCGAACGTGCATTGAACTACAATGAACCTCGAAACGATAAGGAAGGCTACTAATATGGCAACAGATAACGACATCATTCAATTTGCAGAAGACCTAGCTAATGCTGGGATTGGTACCGATGCAGATGGAAATTGGGGCACACAATGCGTTGACTTGCCTAACTCTATCTCAATCAACTTCTTTGGGCGTGCTCTTTGGGGTAATGCGATTGACTTGCTCAACTCAGCGGCAGCAGCAGGCTATGAAGTGGAATATAACCAAGAAGGCAACCTTGATAGCCGTCCACGTCGTGGAGCTGTGTTCGTCATGGATACTACTTACATTTACGGCCACTCTTACGGGCACACTGGTCTGGTTATCGAAGATTCAGACGGCTACACTATGCGAACTATTGAGCAGAATATTGACGGTAACGCTGATAGCTTATATGTCGGTGGTCCCGCTCGTTACAACACACGTAATTTTGATGGCATTGTAGGCTGGTTCTATTTCCCAACGGACAACCAATCACAATCCCCTGCGCCAACCCCAACACCGTTTGATGGTATAATTACTATTAACGAGGAAACCGGGACATTCACGGTTGAAGTATCAGCTCTTAACGTTCGAGCTGGTGCTAGTCTAGGTGCTGAAATCGTGGCAGTCTATGGAGCCGGTGAAACTATCAACTATGACGGCTGGTGTGACGTTGACGGCTATATCTGGATCAGTTACATTGGCGGTTCTGGTAATCGTCGCTATGTCGCAGTCGGTCAATCAGAAAATGGTCGCCGTGTCACATCGTTCGGTTCATTCGCCTAGATTTAAATCAAGACCACGAATCAAAATAAAATAAAAAGGAGTATATCACCTCCCGACAGACCACAGTTCGGACATCATGGTGGTAGTGGTCGAAGCCCTGGCATTTGCCGGGGCTTTTTTTATTTGGTATAATTAAGTTATCCATCATAGGCAAGAGCTATGAGATAACCTCGTAGCTCTTTTTTATGTTTGTGATTTTCACAGATAAGTGATATCATAATTTCGGAATACTTGGCGTTATTTCGATAAATTTCTCGAACTGTCCTCGGCTTTTAGTCGGGGTTTTTTATTTTGCAAAAAAAACTAAATCTCTTTATCAAAAGCGTTGACAATCTATAGTATATGTACTATAATGTATATAGAAAGTAAGAGAGGTAAAGAAAATGAACACATACAAAGAACAACTTCAAGAATTGCAAGAATACGCTTTTAACGTTTTGAGAGAATATCCTCTCGACAAGACAGCAGCTAATGTAATTGCTGCCCTTGGCAATGCAAACAACCAAGATCGCATTGAGTTTTTCAAGCTAAACAAAGACGAAGAGGTTGTTAAAGTTTTTTACGGCTTGGCAGAAAGTGGAACGATTGAAAAATGGCTTGAAACATACGATTTCTTATATTATGTCAACAGATAAAGGGATAGATAATGGACGCACAAACAAAAGCAACTAAAAAATGGAATGAGCAGAACCGAGAACATCGGAACTACTTATCGAAAAGGTCGTCCGCTCGTAGCTTCATCCGTAACCATGCTACGGGTTCGGACTTGAACGAGCTAGAGGAATTAATCGCAGAAAGAAGGGACGCACTCATGACTGTTACAGAAAAACAATTACTAAAAGCGTTGGAAGATAACTTTGAAAACTTCAAAGACGACATGGCTTTTGAAGAATATGCAGACATGCTTGATTTTTGGGTAGATAAAGACGGAGATATCCTTGTCGAAGAACGTGGGATGGAGCCAGTTGAGGGTGTTAAAAAGGTCGGGTACGTTGATAACGGAGAGGTGTATGTTTATTAACTCGATTATGTCAACCTTTTTAAAAGACTAGGGGTATCCTAGCCTTTTTTGTGTCTTCTTTGTATAGCATTAGACATTTAATCTAAATAGAGGTACACTATAGATGTACTTTTGGACGATTACGTGCAGAATGTTTTTGTTTTTTTCTATTGTCACTTGGTAGCTCATGCTGCCAAGTCTTTTTATGAAAAAAAGGGGGCAAATAAGGGGCAATAAGTGTAAACTTTAGTAACTTTATGTGGGTTTCACCGCCTACATCTTACACGCATATACCCTTATTTAATAGGTTTCCTTCCTATTATATACGCATTTTAAATTGCACTAACAGAATACCGTGGTTTGAAATCATTCTACAACTTGAAAAAATAATTCTATAGTCATATAGAATAAAAAGAGGTTCCTTAGGAATCTCTTTTTTGTGTTTCTAAAGAATCTTAGATTGTGTTATGCATTGTCTCTAAATAGAAACTCTAAACATAAAAAGTCCCCTCAATCCTATTGATTGAGAGGACTTCGTCTTAGAATAGACCTTTAATCTTGTCTAAAGCTCCACTAACCATTTCGTTACCTGAAACAAGTGACTTAGCTTGGTCAAAGTATTCGCCCAAATCATCTTTATTGTCATCGACAAACTTTTTAGCAGCTTCGAAATCTTTCTTTTCAATCATTCCTTTTACTTGGTTAAATAGGTCCATTGGATTCATATCTGTTCTCCTTTATAAGTTTTCTTACAAACTCTATTTAATCACGCTTATAGTAAACTAGCAAGAAATATGTTTGAGGCGAGTGCTATGAGGATTATGATTTTCCAGTTAAGTACGATTGATAATTGTTTAATCTAAAAAGGCAGTCCAAACAGGACTGCTTTTAAGGTTTATTGCTGTTCCGTTGAAGAGCTACTTGGCTCTGATTCACTTGAACTTGAGCTTGATTCAGATTCTGCAGGATGTAGTTCCTTGTAAGATGGGGTCTTGAATAGATTAGCTGTTGATTTATTGCCTTTTTGTTTGTAGAGGCTGGTTGATTTATCTTTCAGCTTTTTATTGATTTCTTTTAGTTGATCCATCTGTTTAGTGTAGGAAATCTTGCTAGAATCAACATGCTTCAAACCGTTTGGCGTATAGAAACGAAGAAGGTCACCTGTTTGAACAGCGTCACTCATCGAAAGCTGAGTTGCTACTGCCTTACGAATAGCTTCGTTATCTTTTTTAGTTGTCTCATCAGGGTTGGTAATTTCTTCCCCTGTTTGAGTGTTATAAAGTCGACCAGAGTAGCTGGTGTATTGAGGAGTAACATATTGACCTGAGGTTCTAAATGCGACGGTTTGCTTATTATCAGGAGATAGGAGGTCTTGTCCCATCTGGATATAAGAGCTAGTATCAACGCCAAGAACGTGAAGGAGTGTTGGAAGGGCATCAACCTCACCACCAAAGGTGTTAGAGATACCACCACCAGTATAGCCTGGAATATGAATCATGTAAGGAACACGTTGAAGCATGGCTTTATCATAGTTTGACCAAGTTTCAGGGTTCTTACCGAGAAGTTCAGCAAGATTGC
>OBIA01000245.1_pt1 | contig 40385 bp, 33 predicted proteins | sample 1519911 | NCBI WGS metagenome assembly OBIA01 (sample SAMN04209236, study PRJEB22552) | human gut metagenome | biome: gut; material: feces | host: Homo sapiens | place: USA: Oklahoma | reverse complement strand
AATACATGGCTTGTCCAGACGTTGACGGAGCTCTTGTAGGTGGTGCATCACTTGATCCAGAAAGCTTCTTGGCATTGCTTGACTTCGTTAAATAATGACATAAAAAAAGGCGAGAGGTTTCTCGTCTTTTTTTATAGTAGAAAGAGGCTGGGCAAAAACTGTCCAGCCTTTGATGTTTGATAGGAATAAGTGCAAGACGCAGTGGTTGATTGCTCAAAGCACTGCTTTGAGGTGGTGGATAGGACTTGCGAAGCAAGTTTCCTAAGTATTTGTTCGCCTTTTAAGCTCCAAAGATGACCTAATGAGGGAAACAAAGTTTCCTTTATCCACCACAACCTTCAACAGTCTCCCAGACTGTTGAAGCTATGCGGGGGTGGGAAGATTGAAAAGGTTTGGGGAACCTTTTCAACTTTTTTTATTTTACGGAGTTCTTTCCCACTCCCTTTGAGTTAGGAACGTCCTAATAGTTTCTTAATGAGAGAAATCATTTTGTATTTAAGAGGATGGGGATAATAACGGAAGGTTCCCATCTTACGAACGATGTAGCCATTGAAGTTCTGTTTAAAACGAAGAACACCGTCTGACCCGTCAAAGATTCCTTGAATGCCTAGGAAGTTATATAAGGTGATCCCTTTTTGTAATGCTCGCTTCATTGCATGGTATTGAATCAAGAAAGCAGCAGAAAATTTCTGATATTTAGTATAAGATCCTCCAAATAAATAAGTGACTTCTGAGGGGGTATAGATTATGAGAGCACATGCTAAAGGAACTGTTTCAGATTCTTTACCAGCTAAAGTTTCCCGAACAATATTCTTTTGTTTCTCTAGTTTTTGTAATTGTTGTTCATATTGTTTGGCGGATGGATTTAGCAAGGAAATTTTCTGATCCAAGTGGGCAAGGGCAGCTGTTGAATTGATCTCAGCAACTACGAATTCCGCATTTGGACCAAAACTATCATACAAATCATAGTAGTAACTCAGACTTTTATCTTCAAAACCTTGTCTCTTACCAGTTTCCTCGATAATTTGTTTAAACTGAGGGATTTCTTCTCTGGTAATGTTTCGGATGGAAATATCATAGTTTAGGGCAGTCGTAATATTGCGACTACAGTTTTTGTTGAAGGATTTTAGTAGAGATTTTGAGTCAGCTTCCTTGATAGTTTTTAGATAGTGCCAAACAGGTTCTCCTCCAGGATAACCTGTTTGGAAACCATCATGTTGATAACCTAAGTTTTTAAGTGTATCTAAAAAATGTCTCTGTTCTTCACTGATTGGATTGCCGTCACTGTCAAAGGTTTGATAGTGATCATAGGGTTTAATAACTAGTTCAATAGCGCCATTTTTTTTCGCATAGCCTTTCAAGGCTGCATAGAAGGGTTCTAGCAGGGTTTTCTCTTGGTAGAGGGGTCCAGAATTGATTTCCATATGGAGACCACCAGTCATGGAAAGACTGTACAAAATAGCCGCTACTTGGACTTGATCGTTTTGTTTCCAAGCGATAAATTGAACGGTATTTCCTCGCTTTTCAAGCAAATCTGCCATTTCTACAGACTGGATGAAAGAGCGATGTGAGACGGTATTAGCAAATGAGGTAAATTCTTCTTTTGAAATTGTCGTGAGGGTCATGTGACTTATTTACTCCTTAATTTTTTCCGGATCTTGTAGGCCTTGTTTACAAGTGGATAGAGTGGACTGGTTGGGAGGTTGAATTCCCCAACAAATTCTTCTATGACAGGATTAAATTTTGATTTAAAATGATAGAGCCCCCCATCGAGTGAATTCTCAATACCTCCCATATTTTGCCAAGAAGCTCCCCGGTCAAAAGCGTGTTGGGCGGTTTCGTACCAGGTGAGGATGGCTGGTTGGTAACGACGAAATTCTTCATCCATTCCTGCATAAACATTTTCAGACGTCCCACCGAATTCAAGGGTTAAGGTCCCAGATAAAGGAACGACCTGTCTACCTGCTTGGAGATGTTGCTCAAGAAACTGCAGTTCTTCCTCTATACGCTCTTTTTCTTTTTGGTTATTCTCAACTTTGCCAGGCTTTGTTTTTTCTGTGAATTTTTCAGCCTCAGCTTTGTTTTTTTCAAGATCTTTTGTAAGGGAGGTTTTCCGTTCTGCGAGATCTAGAGTTGACAAAGTAATGTAAGACTGCCCTTGGTAGGTTGTGAGCAGTTTTTCGTAGTAGTCTTTTCCACGTAAATGAATACTTTTACGAGCTTCTGTCTTTTTCATGAGAGAAGCAAAGTCCTCTAACAATTCAGTCCCGCCAAATTGCACTTGGATCCCTTTGTTCCGAGCAGTTCGGATGGCTTGTCGAGTAGATTTTGAAAGATCTTGTTCGGTGAAAAACTCTTTGTGGATATTCGCTTGAAAGCGTGGTTGGATATTTTCTGCCATATCACTTGTTCGACCAGTCCATTCAATCCCTTCTTTTGTTAAGGTATCGATCACCGCTTGCACTGCAGGAGTTTCCGTATTTTCTTGTCCAATCAAGTGTTTGCTCAAGAAAATACTTGGATCAAATTTCACAAACAAGGCCTTGTATTGCTTGGCAATTTTTTTAAGGGATTGGATCACATATGAAACCAGCTCTTTGTTTTGGTAGTCCATAATGGGGCCGCGAGGAATATAGAGCATGGAAAAACCAAGTGGCAGGGGTTGGATCAAGATGCTTGCAACAGCGACTAACTGGTCTTCTTGATAAAAACCAACCCGTTCATTTCCCCAATTATCTTTGATTTTTGCCCATGAGCTACTCTGCAAGAGGTTGGTCTGATTACTCTGTATGACAAATTCATCATGTTCTGTGGTAGAAATTCCTAGTTGGTAATGGTACATTTTTTATAATACCCACTTTCTAATGGCATATGCAACGCCAGATTCATCATTTGATTTGGTAATATGTGTAGCAATTTTTTTGAGGGCTGGATTTCCGTTTTCCATAACGACAGAATGACCGACAACCTCTAACATAGAACGATCATTTTCCTCGTCTCCAATGGCCATGGTTTCTTCATTCTTGATTCCAAGTTGTTTAGCCAAATGGAGAACTGCAGCACCTTTATTAGTAGTTTTTCCTAGAATTTCTAAATAAAAAGGAGCTGATTTGACAATCGTGAAACGATCCTGAAATTCTTTTGGGATTCTTTTTATCGCAATATCCAGAATTTCAGGTTCATCGATATACATGACTTTGACAAATTCTTTCTCTCTAACTTCTTCAGGAGTTCGGTAAAAAACTGGCATATTGACCAGTTGAGATTCATGAATGGTATAGCGCCCAATATCTCGATTACTGGTATAAATGCCGTCTTTTGTAATGGCATGAGAGTGAATCTGAAGCTTGTTTGCAAGAGACTCGATATCGAGATAGTCCTCATAGGTTAAGAGGTCTTTGATAAGTTCATTTCCAGTAGCAGTTTCTTGAACCAAGCCACCGTTAAAAGTAATGACATAGTCTCCAGGATCCATCAGATGGAGTTCCTTTAAGAGTTTTGAAACGCCTGCAATGGGACGTCCAGTTGTAATGACAATTTTGACTCCTGCGGCTTTAGCGTCTTGAATGGCTTCAAATACAGAAGGTGTGATCTCTTTTTTTGAATTGAGAAGTGTACCATCGATATCGATCGCAACTAATTTAATGGACATCCGTCTCTCCTGTAAAATAATCATTGGTGATGTAGGAAGTGAATTCCTCTACTTGCTTACTGAAAAGTCCATTAACCTCCAGCATTTCTTTTGGGAAATAGAAGCGGTTGTCCCCATAGCGAGTTCCTGCTAAAGCAGCGACGAGTGGAGACAACTGAGACAATTCAGCGAGACTCCCATCTTTTCGAATCATCTCGATCTGGGTCCGTGGCTTTTCAAGCTCTGGTCGATAAATATCGTAGGGCAGGTCGAAATTTTTATGAATAGCGGTGTAGTAGGTAGGATTAAACCCAACCTCTTTAATCAATTTTTCAAGGATTGCTAAGTCTTTTCGCTTATCTTCTGTAAATAGAATCGATTTGAAGACTTTCCGATTAATATAGCGCTGAGCAAGATCGGACAGGATGGTATCCGGGCTATCCATCCAGACTTGGAAATAGGTATTCATCACACCGTCATCTAGATTTAGGTAGTCTTGAATGGTCACCTCTTTTTCAAAAAATGGAATCAAGCGAGGCGAAGTCAGTTGAAAATACTCTTTCTGATCTGGATAAATGGTTCTAGCGCGTTTGAGTAGATTTTGAAGGAGGACTTCCATGGCACGAGTAGCCGGGTGGAAGTAGACTTGCATATACATTTGGTAACGGCTGACCACGTAATCCTCGACAGCGTGCATGCCATTTTGTTGGAAGGCAATGCCATTTTCAATCGGACGAATGACGCGCAAAATACGGGTCAAGTCAAATTTTCCATAGGAAGCACCCGTAAAGTAGGCATCTCGTAGCAAATAATCCATCCGGTCCACATCAATTTGACTAGAAATCAATTGCACCACTTGTTTATTGGGGTAGGTATGATCAATGACGCTGGCTACACGATTTGGGAAATCAGGTGCTACCTGTAAGAGGATCTGATTGACCTCCGTCTCTGGACTGGTGATGATCAGCTGGGTCATTTTTTCATGATCGGTCCCAAAGAGTCCTTCGAAGGTATGGGAATAGGCACCATGTCCAATGTCATGAAGAAGAGCGGCTGTCATGGTCAGTAAGTTTTCATCAGAATTCCATTGTTCTGCATATTTTTCCTCAAAAATAGACAGAATGCGTCTTGAAATTTCATAGGCACCAAGACAGTGAGAAAAACGACTATGCTCCCCACCGTGGAAGGTAAATCCAGATGTCCCTAGTTGTTTGATGCGGCGTAGTCGTTGAAATTCTTTACTATTTATTAATTGATAAATGATGGGATGATCCACATGAACGTAATCATGCACAGGATCGCGAAAGACTTTTTCATTCATGGGTCTATTATAGCAAAAAAAAGCCTATTTTGCGATCTAGAGGCTAACGGGGGCAGTCAAAATACGTAAAATTTGATAAAATAGTTAAGTAAGGAAAGAATAAGAAGGAGACAAAGATGCAGATTCGAATTCAAAATACCATTCGATTTGGAGAAGAAATGGAAATCGTTGATCAGTACTATCAAGGAGAATGGAAGGAAAAAGCAGGTTTTCAATATCTCTTGTATACCAATGAAGAAGATGAAAAGGTTGCTTTGAAATTTTCCAACGATGAATTGATCATGACACGATTCTCAACTCCTAAATCCATCATGCGTTTTTATAAAAATGAAGATGGTGGGGCAATCATCCCAACTCCAATGGGCATTCAGCAATTTTTGATTACAACAGACCTCTTTCAATTAGAGGAAGGGAATTTGCAGCTCTCTTATCGCTTGTTAACTCTCGATGGAGAGCAGGAATTTGCCAATTACCAATTATTGGTTGAATGGGAAGAGTAGGCCTCATCAATTATTAGAGGTCTTGCTTGCTTTATTCTATAAAAATGGTATAATAAAAGCACTCAAGGGAGTAGCTGGCGGATTTCCGCGATAGTGTCGTCATTACGAAATTATTTCCGGCACTATATTAAACGGCGAGACTTGTTTTTTCAAACAGGTCTCTTTTTTGTGCAAAAGAGACCTAGTAGAAAGTTATAAGGAGGAAACTATTTTGTCAAAAGAACAAAATAAAGCTTTGTTTTATACACAGAGTAAAGAAGAAGTTCTAAAGGAATTGGACTCTTCAATCGAAGGCTTGTCAACTGCTCAAGCTCAAGAACGTTTAGCGACTTATGGTCATAATGAACTGGACGAAGGTGAAAAACGTAGCCTCTTGTCTAAGTTTATCGATCAGTTTAAAGATTTGATGATTATCATTTTGCTGATCGCCGCAGCTCTCTCTGTGATTACAGAAGGAATGGACGGCCTTACAGATGCCATGATCATCTTAGCAGTTGTTGTTTTGAACGCAGCCTTTGGTGTCTACCAAGAAGGACAAGCAGAAGCAGCTATCGAAGCACTGAAAAACATGTCTAGTCCATTAGCGCGTGTCCGCCGTGATGGTCACGTGATTGAAATTGATTCCAAAGAATTGGTCCCGGGTGATATCGTTCTTCTGGAAGCTGGCGATGTGGTTCCTGCTGATATGCGCTTGTTAGAAGCAGCCTCTCTTAAAATCGAAGAAGCAGCTCTTACAGGGGAATCGGTTCCAGTTGAAAAAGATGTGACTGGCCTTGTTGAGGCAGATGCTGGTATCGGAGACCGTGTCAATATGGGTTACCAAAACTCGAACGTAACCTATGGTCGTGGTACTGGGGTTGTGACCAACACAGGTATGTATACAGAAGTTGGTAAGATTGCAGATATGTTGGCCAATGCCGATGAAACGGAAACACCATTGAAGCAAAGCTTGGAACAACTCTCTAAAGCCTTGACTTACTTAATCGTTGTGATTGCGATTATCACTTTCCTAGTTGGTGTATTCGTTCGTGGGGAACATCCATTAGAAGGTTTGATGGTTGCGGTAGCCCTTGCGGTTGCGGCGATTCCAGAAGGTCTTCCTGCCATTGTAACCATCGTTCTCTCTTTGGGAACAACAACCCTTGCCAAACGCAATTCGATTGTTCGTAAATTGCCAGCCGTTGAAACACTTGGTTCAACAGAAATCATCGCATCTGATAAAACAGGTACTTTGACCATGAACCAAATGACGGTTGAAAAAGTGTATACCAACGGTCAATTACAGAGTGCAGCAACCGAAATTGGAGCAAGCAACAATACACTTCGCATCATGAACTTTGCCAATGATACCAAAGTGGATCCATCTGGTAAGTTGATTGGGGACCCAACAGAGACTGCTTTGGTACAATTTGGTTTAGACCACAATTTTGATGTTCGTGAAGCCTTGAAGGATGAGCCACGTGTAGCTGAATTGCCATTTGACTCTGACCGTAAGCTTATGTCTACGATCCATAAGGAAGCTGACGGTTCATACTTTATCGCTGTCAAGGGGGCTCCTGACCAATTGCTCAAACGTGTGACGCGTATTGAAGTCAATGGGGAAGTTCGTCCTATTACGGATGAAGATAAGAAAGCTATCCTTGCTACCAACAAAGACTTGGCCAAACAAGCCCTTCGTGTCTTGATGATGGCTTATAAGACAAGCAACGAAATCCCAACCTTGGAATCTGAAATCGTTGAGTCTGACCTGATCTTCTCTGGTTTGGTCGGTATGATTGACCCTGAACGTCCAGAAGCAGCAGAAGCGGTTCGTGTTGCTAAGGAAGCAGGTATCCGTCCTATCATGATCACGGGTGACCACCAAGATACAGCAGAAGCTATTGCCAAACGTCTTGGAATCATCGATCCAAATGATACAGAAGACCATGTCTTCACAGGGGCTGAGTTGAATGAACTCTCTGACGAAGAATTCCAAAAAGTCTTCAAACAATACTCTGTCTATGCGCGTGTATCACCTGAACACAAGGTTCGTATCGTGAAAGCTTGGCAAAATGAAGGAAAAGTTGTTGCCATGACAGGGGATGGAGTCAACGATGCACCATCACTTAAGACAGCTGACATTGGTATTGGTATGGGGATTACAGGTACAGAGGTTTCTAAGGGGGCTTCAGATATGGTCCTTGCAGATGATAACTTTGCAACCATTATCGTAGCGGTAGAAGAAGGACGTAAGGTCTTCTCAAATATCCAAAAATCTATCCAGTACCTCTTGTCTGCCAATATGGCTGAGGTCTTCACCATCTTCTTTGCAACCCTCTTTGGATGGGATGTTCTTCAACCAGTACATCTTCTCTGGATCAACTTGGTAACCGATACTCTTCCAGCCATCGCTCTTGGTGTGGAACCAGCTGAGCCAGGTGTTATGACCCACAAACCTCGTGGACGTAAATCTAACTTCTTTGACGGTGGGGTCTTTGGAGCCATTCTTTATCAAGGTGTCTTCCAAACCATGCTCGTTCTTGGTGTTTATGGCTGGGCCTTACTCTCTCCAGAACATGCGACTCGTGCAGAAATCCATGCAGACGCTTTGACCATGGCATTTGCAACTCTTGGTTTGATCCAATTGCTCCATGCCTTTAACGTCAAATCGGTCTACCAATCCATCTTTAAAGTGGGACTCTTCAAGAACAAGACCTTTAACTGGTCGATTCCAGTTGCCTTTGTTCTCTTGATGGCGACCATCATTGTCCCTGGATTTAACAAACTCTTCCATGTGTCTCATTTAAGCTTGACACAATGGTTAGCTGTTATGATTGGTTCGCTTTTGATTGTTGTTCTCGTTGAGATTGTCAAAGCCGTTCAACGTTCACTTGGAAAAGATAAAAACGCCATTTAAACATAAAAAAAGTCATCTTTGGATGGCTTTTTTTTGCGGGCAAAATAGACTGGGCATATTCCTTGAGGTAAGAGTGGATATTGAGAAACCAATAAGGAAAAGAACTGATTATTAAGATACTTACTGTAAGGTTTCTCATTTCAGAACTAAAGTGGTTACTTTTTTGAAATGAGAATAGTGCCGTCCTATTTTTATAATTTTAATATGATCATAGCTTGAGAAAATTCATGTTTAAGTTTTTTCTTTTTGTAGGCTTTAAATTCAGGAAGGTCTTTAATTCTGCGATAGCGTTTGTAGGGATCATAGCGCTTTGAAAAATCAAATTCGGGGAAATCTTCAAAAAATTGTTTGCAGAGCTCCCATTCTCTGACATAGCCTAAAGGTCTTGCATGATAGGTGATGGTGTCAATAGTTGTCGTTGGAATTCGGCGGTGGCTATGACCAAAAATGACATCTTTGACAGGATATTGTCTAAAAAGCTCGTGAAAGGCTTGGCTCCCTAAAAAAGCATTAAAGCGTTCAAAATAAGGGTGATGCAGGAGAAACTGACTGTGAGGAACAAAGTGCATGGCGATAATTAAGGGTTGATTTACACGCATGAGCTCTTGTTCCAGCTCTTGCAAAAGATTTTTGGTAATGGCTGGATCAGATCCCATTCGTTGGAGGCGTCTATCAAACCAAAACAGATTTTTGGTTTGAAGATGTTTTTGGGGAGAGATGTCAGGAACAAAGCTGTAGTCATACCAGCCCGAAAAGGCAAGAAGCGTATGATTAGAGAAGGAAATTTTTTGAAATTCGAAAGGTTTTATGACTTTTTCTGATAGCCCAAGCATATCATGATTTCCCAAGCTAAAGGACACAGAAAGCTGACATTGGAGTTGGGCTAAAAATTTTTGTGAGGTTTCTCCAAAGCCATTAGCAATATCTCCTGCTATATGGAGATGTTGAACCTGTTGGTCCTTGAGAAGAGTAATAAGGGTCTCCAATTCTTCTTCGCCGAAATTGTTTGAATCAATATGTAAATCGGACATAAAAGCTACTGTTGTCATGCTACCAGTCTAGCATAAGAGGATCTTTTTTTCTAACAATTAGGTTACAAAAAAATAGAAAAATACTGAAAAAAAGCTGGGTTAGTTGTGGTAAACTTGCAGATCCAATATTGGAAGGTGGGCAAATAGTGAAGGTTATGATATAATAGACTAGATACATAGAAAGAGGTACTTATGGACATTTCAGAAATTCGTCAAAAAATTGACGCAAATCGTGAAAAATTAGCTTCTTTCAGGGGGTCTCTTTGACTTAGAGGCATTGGAAGAAGAAATTGCCATTTTAGAAAATAAAATGACAGAACCTGATTTTTGGGATGATAACATTGCTGCGCAAAAAACATCTCAAGAATTAAATGAACTCAAGCAGACCTATGAAAATTTCCATCAAATGGTGGATCTCTTTGATGAGTCAGAAATCTTACTGGACTTTTTGGCAGAAGACGATTCGGTCAAAGAAGAATTGATCGAGAAGTTGGAGGAGCTGGATAAACGTATGACCAGCTATGAGATGACCTTGCTATTGTCTGAACCCTATGACAATAATAATGCCATCCTAGAAATCCACCCAGGTTCAGGAGGAACAGAAGCTCAGGACTGGGGCGACATGCTTCTTCGGATGTATACTCGTTTTGGCAATGCCCACGGCTTTAAAGTTGAAGTCTTGGACTATCAGGCTGGAGATGAGGCCGGAATTAAGTCTGTGACCTTATCCTTTGAAGGCCCACATGCATACGGCCTTCTGAAATCTGAAATGGGCGTTCACCGTTTGGTTCGGATTTCTCCGTTTGACTCCGCTAAACGACGTCATACCTCCTTTACATCCGTTGAAGTTATGCCAGAATTGGATGATACGATTGAGGTTGAAGTTCGAGACGATGATATTAAAATGGACACCTTCCGCTCTGGTGGAGCTGGTGGACAAAACGTCAATAAGGTTTCTACAGGGGTGCGCTTGACCCACATTCCGACAGGGATTGTTGTTGCTTCTACTGTGGACAGGACTCAGTACGGAAACCGTGATCGAGCAATGAAGATGCTTCAGGCCAAACTCTACCAATTGGAGCAAGAGAAAAAGGCAGCAGAAGTGGATTCTCTAAAAGGGGATAAAAAAGAAATCACCTGGGGAAGTCAAATCCGCTCCTATGTTTTTACCCCATACACCATGGTGAAGGATCACCGGACCAACTATGAGGTAGCGCAGGTGGACAAGGTGATGGATGGAGATATCGATGGCTTTATCGATGCCTACCTTAAATGGCGTCTCCAGTAATCTACATGGAATAACCCAGAAAAGAATGAAAGGAATTTCATTACATGTCAATGATTGAAATGAAAGATGTTGTCAAAAAATACGACAACGGGACAACAGCTCTTCGGGGAGTATCTGTTCGTATTGAACCAGGAGAATTTGCCTACATTGTAGGACCTTCTGGTGCAGGAAAGTCGACCTTTATTCGACTTTTATACCGTGAAGTAAAACACGATAAAGGAACACTGAAAGTTGCTGATTTTGATTTGGATAAAATCAAAAAACGTGATGTTCCAATGTTGCGACGCAATGTGGGAGTGGTTTTCCAAGATTATAAATTACTGCCAAAGAAGACTGTTTATGAAAATATTGCCTATGCTATGCAAGTTATTGGAGAGCGTCGTCGCAATATTAAAAAGCGCGTTATGGAAGTTTTGGATCTTGTTGGGTTGAAACACAAGGTCCGCTCATTCCCGAATGAATTGTCCGGTGGGGAGCAACAACGGATCGCGATTGCGCGGGCTATCGTCAATAATCCGAAAGTCTTGATTGCGGATGAACCAACGGGTAACTTGGACCCAGATAATTCATGGGAAATCATGAATCTTTTGGAGCGAATTAATTTGCAAGGGACTACAGTATTGATGGCGACCCACAATAGTCAAATTGTAAATACTTTACGTCACCGTGTCATCGCGATTGAAAATGGTCGTGTAGTGCGTGATGAAGCGGAAGGAGAGTACGGATACGATGATTAGAAGATTTTTCCGACACTTAATCGAGTCGCTTAAAAGCTTGAAACGAAATGGTTGGATGACGATTGCAGCGGTCAGCTCAGTCATGATTACCCTTAGTTTGGTTGCTATTTTCGCCTCTGTTATTGCCAATACCATCAAGCTTTCAGATGATATTCAAAACAGTGTGCGGGTTGTAGTATACATGCGCAAAGATATTCAAGATCAGAGCGAGCAGATTGAAAAAGACGGTCAAACTGTGACCAATGAAAACTACCATAAGGTCTACGATGCTCTGACAGCCATGAAACATGTTGATAAGGTTGATTTTTCTAGCAAGGAAGAACAGTACGATAAACTGATCAAAACGGCTGGGAACAACTGGAAGATTTTTGATGGAGATGCCAATCCTCTCTACGATGCTTATTATGTAGAAACAACAGCTCCTAAATATGTAAAGCAAGTTTCGGCTGATGCTAAAAAAATTGAAGGAGTTTCTGAGGTTAAAGATGGTGGGGTCGATACCCAACGCTTGTTTGCTCTTGGAACCTTTATCCGAAACTGGGGCTTGATTGGTGTAGCTTTATTGATCTTCATCGCAGTTTTCTTGATTTCGAATACCATTCGAATTACCATCATTTCACGTAGTCGTGAGATTAAGATTATGCGACTGGTAGGAGCAAAAAATGGCTATATTCGTGCCCCATTCCTTTTAGAAGGTGCTTGGATTGGTCTCTTGGGAGCCTTAGTTCCTTCAGTTTTGGTTTTTTATGTTTATAATGTTGTCTATACATCAATGAACAATAACTTGGCAGATCAAAACTTGTATCTCTATAGTCCACATGTCTTGGTACCGATTATGGTGGGTGGCCTCTTTGGATTAGGAATTTTGATCGGGGCGATTGGTTCTTCAATCTCTATGAGACGTTTTCTTAAGATATAATTAAAAAGCAAGTTCGCACTTGCTTTTTTGTATACTTTAATTATTACAAGAAGGATGATACAGAACTCTTTAGGATTGTCTAAAAAAGGGATTGAACATCTTCTCGTGACCAATAGAAGTTTCAGGGCCATGACCGGGATAGACAGTGTAGGAAGATGGAAGGGTAAAGAGTTCTTCTCTAATACTGCTAAGTAACTGTGCTGCGTTCCCTGTTGGAAGATCGGTCCGTCCAATGGTTTCGCGAAAAAGGGCGTCACCGGATAGAATCAGGTGATCCTCAGGAAAGACGATAGAGACCCCTCCTGCAGAGTGGCCTGGTGTATCCAGAACATAAAAGTGGAAATCGGCTATTTGGTAATCAGAGCGAATGTCATAAAGGAAGTCTGCCTCCTTACATACAACATCTTCTAAATCCGCATGCCGATCCAAACCAGATAAATTATCGACAGGAGAAGACAACCAACTGGCTTCTGCTGAATGGACATAAACAGGTGGGAAATGATAGGTCTGACGAACCTTTTCAAGACTCATAATGTGATCGTAATGCGTATGGGTTAAAAGAATTGCTACGATTGGTTTACCGATACGATCAATTTGTTTTTGAATGGTTGCCCAGTCGCTACCTGGATCGACAAGAATGAGGGAGTGTCCATTTTCAAGGTAGTAGGTGTTTTCATAAGCTACAGGATTAACGGTACGATAGATTTTCATAAGGACTCCTTTCTAGAATAGTGTATCAAATTGCGAAGAAAATAACTGGATTTAAGTCAGCCTCAAAGGAGAAAAAAATCTGCAGAGCTTGCTCAAACGTGATATAATTTTAAGTATTATGACAAGACAGAAACGGAAATATGCCATTGTGGATCTGGAAGCGACCAGTGCTGGAAGTAATGCAAAGATCATTCAGGTTGGGATTGTCATCATCGAAGATGGAAGGATTACGCAATCCTATGAGACGGATGTGAATCCCCATGAGCGATTGGATGAGCATATCAAACAATTGACTGGCCTGACAGATGCTCGCTTACGAAAAGCTCCAGAGTTTGCACAAGTGGCAAAAGAAATTTTTGAATTAATAGAAGATGCCGTCTTTGTGGCCCATAATGTCAAATTTGATGCGAATTTATTGGCAGAGGCCCTCTTTTGGGAAGGATTCGAACTAACGACTCCTCGAATTGATACGGTTGAATTGTCTCAAATTTTCTATCCGACTTTAGAACGCTACAATTTAGGAGCTCTTGCGACTGAGTTGGAAATTGAGTTGCATCATGCTCACTCTGCTCTAGCGGATGCTATGGCAACAGCCCAGCTGCTGTTGAAATTGAGAGAAAAAATTGCGAGCTTACCAAGAGGATTGATCGAAAAACTTCTTTCGATGGCAGATTGTTTGATATATGAATCACGACTCTTAATAGAAGATGCGTTTGAAGACAGTAGTCTTTTTTTACCAGCTCATTTAGTAGAAGTTCATGGACTCTACCTGCGAAAGCCACAGCAGTTCTTAGAAAGTCGTCAGTTGTCTAAACAGTTTGAACTCAATATGCAGCTGTTGGGAATGGAAGCTTATCCAGAGCAGAGAGAATTTGTTGCCTTTATCGAGGACAGTTTGCACCAGCCGCTTCCAAGTTTTATCGAGGCGCCAACGGGTACTGGGAAGACCTACGCCTATCTATTAACGCTTTTGGCTAAAACCTCCAAGCGCATTCTTGTTAGTGTTCCGACTAAAATTCTTCAGGATCAAATTATGAAGAAAGAAGGAAAGACTATCCAAGATCTTTTCCAAATTCCCTTTCATAGCCTGAAAAGTCCCAAGGATTACATCCAACTCGATAAATTTTATGAAGCCTTACAGAGTGAGTCAGATAATGGGATGATTCGACGTTTTAAAATGCAACTCTTGGTTTGGCTGACGATGACAGAAACAGGAGAGTTCAGTGAAATTGGCCAACTCTATCGTCATCTTCATTTTGTTTCTGAGATATGCCACGATGGCCAATTGTCGAAGCGTTCCCTTTTTTATCAGGAAGATTTTTGGCGTCTCGGCCAGGAAAAAGTGAAAACCAGCCGGGTGATTCTGACCAATCATGCCTATCTGTTAACCCGTCTAGAAGATGATAAGAGTCTACTTCAAGAATCTGTTCTGGTAGTGGATGAAGCGCAAAAACTCTTCTTTGCTTTAGAGCAATTTTCACAAAGAGAAGAAAACTTGCAATCTCTTCTTCTAAGCTTGCAACACGTCATCGAAGAGGAGAAAGATCTTCTGCAGCGACGTTTGCTGGAGAGTATTCAATTTGAACTAAATGCCTGCTCAAAAGAAGTTCTACAAGGAAAAGCAGCGATCTTATCAGATCAAACGGTGGCAAAAATTCGACAGGATGTATCGGAATTAAAAAACGAATCTCTAGAGAATCTAAGGGAATTGTTTGATGAGCGCTACCAAACCTTTTGGATGGACAAAGAAGTGGTTGAAAGCCACCAGATTCTTCGTCTCCATGGTGGAGTTGAGGACTTACTATCCTTTAAGGAGTTTGTGCCTGAAGAGGTGCCCGTGCTCTTTGTATCAGCGACGATCGCTATTAGTAAAAAAGTGCATTTACCTGCTCTTTTAGGATACCAAGAGCAGCAAATCTACCGGGTGCCAATAACAGTCAAACAACACCAGGAATTGTTGGTGCCGATAGATTTCCCAGATGTCGTTTCTTTATCTTCCGTAGAGTATGCAGGAGAGATTTGTCAGCTCATCGATGAACTTCTTCCTCTAAGAAAACCAATTTTTCTTTTGTTTACCTCAAAAGAATTGTTACTGGAGACGTCAAACGCATTGAAGTTTCCTCATTTGGCCCAGTATCGAAATGGAGATGCAGCTAATATTAAGCGACGATTTGACAGAGGAGAAAGCTCTATTTTATTGGGAACAGGAAGCTTCTGGGAGGGAGTCGATTTTTCCCAACAAAAAGAAGTGATTCAAATCATCACGCGCCTTCCTTTTGATAACCCCAAAGATTACATGGTTCAAAAACTGAATACCCAACTCAGAGAACAGGGGAAAAACCCCTTTTATGACTATAGCCTTCCGGTCGCGATTTTAAGATTAAAACAGGCTATTGGGAGAACCAGCCGTTTTCAAGACCAGGAATCTTTGGTCCTCTTATTGGACCAGCGGGTGGTGACCAAACGATATGGAAAACAAATTTTAGATGGGCTGAAACAAGTTTTGCCTCTTCAGACAACTCTGAGGGGCAAGCTGGTGGATCAAGCCCGGCACTTTTTTGAAAGGAATACAGAAAAATGAAAACAAAAAGTTTAGGAATTGCTATAGCTGCAGGATTTGCTCTTTGTGCTATGTTTTTAGGGAATTTGTTTCCCATCATTGGATCAAGTGTTTTTGCCTTGATCTTAGGAATTTTACTCAATGAATTGATTGACTTACCTGAGAATTCACGACCAGGACTGAACTGGTCCGGTAAGAAATTATTGCAGTATTCGATTATCTTTATGGGCTTTAGCTTGCCGATTGCGACGGTTGCCTCTACAGGCTTGTCTTCTTTGAAGATTAGTCTGCCAACTATAACAGTTGCCTTTCTAGCAGCGATTATCTTTGGGAAAGTCTTCCATCTGAAATCTCATCTACGGACCTTAATTGGGTTTGGAACAGCTATTTGTGGTGGATCTGCTATCGCAGCAGCTGCGCCGATCATTGAAGCAGACGAAGAGGAAATTGCCTTATCTATGTCAACCATCTTCTTCTTCAACATTTTGGCTGTCTTTATCTTTCCAGTATTAGGGCATATATGGCATATGTCTAATTTTCAATTTGGCCTCTGGTCAGGAACAGCCATTAACGATACGTCATCTGTTGTAGCAGCAGCGTTTTCCTACAGTAAAGCGGCGGGTGAAATGGCTACAATTGTTAAGTTAACACGAGCTCTTATGATTGTACCGGTCTGTTTGGGCTTGATCGGTTTAAAATGGTATCGGAGTAAACAACAAGGAAGAAACAAAGGAATGTTAAAAAAAATTATTCCTTGGTTCATCATCTGGTTTATTGTGGCTTCTATCCTTTCATCTATCGGCTTGGTACCTAAAGTGGTTCTTCCTTACCTAAAGGACCTTTCTCACCTCTTTATGGCCATGGCCTTAGTCGGGATCGGAAGCAAGGTTTCTTGGAAACAGTTCCGTGCAGCAGGAGCAGCCCCCCTTCTGGTAGGTTTGATTGCTTGGTTTTGTGTAGCCGGATCTAGCTTAATTCTACAGATGCTATTCTACTAAATTATTTACCATTCTAACAGAAAGGAATGTGAATGAAGAAAAATCATTTTTGGGATATCCACCTGGATTATTCGATCATTGGGATTGTTCTCACCCTTCTCATGATTGGGATTTTATCTGTTTATGTAGCAGTTTCTCATGACTATCCCCAAATGGTCTGGTCTTTTTTGGGACAACAATTGGCTTGGATTGGTATGGGGTGTGTTGTTTGCTTGATTGTCACGATATTTAGCACGAAATTTCTATGGAAAATCACTCCCTTTCTTTACCTACTTGGCTTGATCTTGATGGTCCTTCCTCTTATCTTTTATAATCCAAACTTGGTAGCTTCAACAGGAGCTAAAAACTGGGTGGCTTATGGAAACATCACCTTATTTCAGCCTTCAGAATTTATGAAAATTCCTTTCATTCTAATGCTGTCACGCTCCATTGTCAGATTTTTACAAAGAAATAAGGGGCGTGAGCGCTGGTTGCGACAAGATTGGCTTTTGATTCTAGAGTTGACGATCTATACGATACCTGTCTTTGCCTTATTGGCTCTCCAACAGGATTTGGGAACAGCCTTAGTATTTTTGGCGATCTTTGCTGGCTTAGTCCTGATTTCAGGAGTTTCTTGGAAAATCATTTTACCAGTGGTCTTGTTCATTGTTGGAGGCCTTGCTGGCTTTCTCTTCCTCTTTTTATCAGAAGGAGGTCGTGCTTTTCTTCACCAGCAATTAAGAATGCCAACCTACCAAATCAATCGGATTTTGGCTTGGTTAAATCCTTTTGATTACGCACAAACGACAACCTACCAGCAAGCGCAAGGACAGTTAGCCATCGCTAGTGGGGGCGTGTCAGGCCAGGGATTTAATGTTTCCAATTTATTAGTTCCTGTGCGGGAAAGTGATATGATTTTTACAGTAATAGCAGAAGATTTTGGTTTTGTTGGCTCACTTGTGCTTCTGATTTTATACGTTTTTTTGATTTATCGAATTTTAAAAATCACCCTCCAGTCCAATAACCAGTTTTATACCTATATTTCTATTGGATTTATTATGATGCTGGTCTTTCATATTTTTGAAAATGTCGGAGCAGTGACAGGTCTTCTCCCCTTGACTGGGATTCCCCTCCCCTTTATCTCACAAGGTGGATCGTCTATTATTAGTAATCTAATTGGTATTGGACTGGTTCTCTCCATTTACAATCATAGTAGCAAAAAGAAAGAGCCAGAGGAAGGGGTGCCAATCCGTAAAAAAGTTGTCCTTAAGAGGGCGCAATAGAAAGAAGGAATCTAGATGAAAAAAGTAGCAACTATTTTAGCAAACGGTTTTGAAGAAATTGAAGCTTTGACCATTGTCGATGTTTTGAGACGAGCTGGTATCGACTGTGACCTCATTGGTATGGAAGAAACGGTCACAGGTTCTCATCAGATCACTGTGGAAGTAGATCGCCTCTGGAATGGAGACCTGTCAGATTATGATGGAATCTTCTTACCAGGTGGGATGCCAGGAGCCGCAAATTTGCGGGATAATCCGGAATTGATTGCAGCCCTTCAAGAAGAAAGTAGGAAGGGAAAAATCATCTCTGCGATTTGTGCAGCACCAATTGTCTTGGCGCGTGCCGGCCTCTTAAAAGAAAAAAACTATACGTGTTACGATGGTTTTGAAGAAGAGATTCAAGATGGGCACTATCAGAAAGAAACAGTGGTGAAAGACGGTAATCTCCTGACCAGTCGTGGTCCTTCAACTGCTCTTGCCTTAGCCTATGCCTTGGTAGAGCAATTTGGAGGAGATGCCCAAAACCTTCGTAAAGGAATGCTCTATCAAGACGTCTTTGGAGATGCTTAAAAGAGCTCTTTTGGACACCATTTTTTCTGGTGAAAGATCACATTCTATGACGGGAAATGACTTCTCTTTGATTTAAAATGAAATGACCGTAAAAAATGGCTAAAATCCCCCTAAATGAGGGTTTTAGCTTATTTTTTTTGTCCATTTGTGGTATAATATTGACTATGAATTATCATGATTTTATATGGGATCTTGGTGGGACGCTATTGGATAATTACGAAACGTCCACAAATGCCTTTGTAGCGACATTGAAGGACTTTCACATCCAAGCCGATCATGATTCTGTTTATGCGGCATTAAAAATCTCAACACAGGATGCAATTCAAACCTTTGCACCTCATATTTCCAATTTTCGTACGGAATACAAGAAAAAAGAAGCCTTGGGCTTGCAAGAGCCGGTCTTATTTGAGGGGGCAAAAGAGTTACTAGAAGAGATACAAGCACATGGAGGACGCCATTTTTTGGTATCTCATCGGGATCGCCAAGTTCTGACCCTCATTGAACAGACAGGCATTGCCCCCTTCTTTACGGAGATTGTAACAGCAGACGAGGGATTTCCTCGAAAACCAGATCCAGCCTCTATGCTTTATTTGAAGGAAAAATATGGCATTCAAGATGGTTTGGTCATCGGAGATCGTCCGATCGATATAGAAGCTGGGGAGGCTGCAGGGCTTTCGACCTATTTATTTGATTCCATGCCACACTTACACCAGTTTATATTTGAATAGAAAAGGGAAATTATGACAGAGGATAAACAGCAAGAAAATCAAGCACAAGAATATGACGCCAGTCAGATTCAGGTCTTGGAAGGACTAGAAGCCGTTCGGATGCGTCCGGGGATGTATATTGGATCGACCTCAAAAGAAGGTCTTCATCATCTGGTCTGGGAAATCGTAGATAACTCGATTGACGAAGCCTTAGCCGGTTTTGCTAGCCATATTGAAGTTTTCATTGAAGCAGATAATTCTATCACGGTTGTCGATGATGGTCGTGGGATCCCAGTGGATATCCAAGAAAAGACAGGTCGACCTGCCGTTGAAACTGTCTTTACCGTGCTTCACGCGGGAGGAAAATTCGGCGGAGGCGGCTACAAGGTTTCTGGTGGTCTTCACGGGGTCGGGTCATCCGTTGTGAATGCCCTCTCCACATCCCTCGATGTTCGCGTCTATAAAAATGGCAGTATCTATTACCAAGAGTATCGACGTGGACACGTTGTGGATGATTTGAAAGTTATCGGGGAGACAGATCGGACAGGGACAACTGTTCACTTTATTCCAGACCCAGAAATCTTCACGGAAACCACCGAGTATGATTTTGAAAAATTAAATAAACGGATTCAAGAACTAGCCTTTTTGAATCGTGGCTTGCGTATTTCTTTGACGGATAAGCGAGAAGGCCTGGAGCAAGAAAAGCATTACCACTACGAAGGTGGGATCTCTAGTTACGTCGAATACATCAATGAAAACAAGGATGTCATCTTTGAAAAACCAATCTACACAGATGGTGAAATGGATGATATTACAGTTGAAGTAGCTATGCAATATACCACAGGCTACCATGAGACGGTCATGAGTTTTGCGAATAACATTCATACCCATGAAGGTGGGACGCATGAACAGGGCTTCCGTACAGCTCTCACTCGTGTGGTCAATGATTATGCTAAGAAAAATAAGCTCTTAAAAGAAAACGAAGACAATCTAACTGGGGAGGATGTTCGAGAAGGCTTAACAGCAGTTATCTCGGTTAAACATCCTAATCCACAGTTTGAAGGACAAACCAAAACCAAACTTGGAAATTCAGAAGTTGTTAAAATTACCAATCGACTCTTTAGTGACGCCTTTTCTGATTTCCTTTTGGAAAATCCACAAATTGCTAAGAAAATCGTCGAAAAAGGGATTTTAGCGGCGAAAGCTCGGGTGGCTGCTAAGCGAGCGCGTGAGGTGACGCGTAAGAAATCAGGGCTTGAGATTTCCAACCTACCTGGTAAATTGGCAGATTGCTCTTCAAATAATCCACAAGAAACAGAACTCTTTATCGTCGAAGGGGATTCAGCCGGAGGATCTGCAAAATCCGGTCGGAATCGGGAATTTCAAGCGATTCTCCCAATTCGTGGTAAAATTTTGAACGTTGAAAAAGCAAGTATGGACAAAATTCTAGCCAATGAAGAAATTCGTAGCCTATTTACAGCAATGGGAACTGGATTTGGTGCAGAATTTGATGTTACAAAAGCGCGTTATCAAAAATTAGTGATCATGACCGATGCTGATGTCGATGGCGCTCATATCCGAACTCTTCTATTGACCTTGATCTATCGCTATATGAAACCAGTCTTGGAGGCGGGATATGTTTATATCGCGCAACCACCGATCTATGGGGTCAAAGTGGGTAGTGAAATTAAAGAATATATCCAACCAGGTGCTAACCAAGAAGCAGAATTAGCTGCAGCCTTGGAACGCTATTCAGAAGGTCGCTCAAAACCAACTATCCAACGATACAAAGGTCTTGGAGAAATGGATGATCACCAACTGTGGGAAACAACTATGAACCCTGAACATCGTTTGATGGCGCGTGTATCTGTAGATGATGCTGCTGAAGCAGATAAAATTTTTGATATGTTGATGGGAGATCGAGTAGAACCCCGTCGTGAGTTTATCGAAGAAAACGCTGAATATAGTACACTCGATGTATAAAATTCAACGAACGCTTCCCATTAATGGATATTTTATGGTATAATTACTAGGATTACGTTCAAGTAATACGATGAAGGAGTTTTTATATGTCTAGTGGACTAATTATTCTCATCATTGTTGTAGCCCTCATCTTAATTGTAGGATATGTGGTTGCAGTGATTTTGAGAAAACGGAACGAAGCCTTACTGGCTGCACTGGAAGAACGAAAAGAAAAGTTATACAACCTTCCAGTCAACGATGAAGTAGAGGCTGTGAAAAACATGCATTTGATTGGTCAAAGTCAAATTGCATTTCGTGAATGGAATCAAAAATGGGTAGATTTATCCTTAAATTCATTTGCTGATATTGAGAACAATTTGTTTGAAGCGGAAGGCTTTAATAATTCATTCCGTTTCATGAAGGCTAAACAAGCCATCAATAATATCGAGAGTCAGATCCAGCTAATTGATGAAGATATCAAGTCGATCCGCCAAGCCCTCTCTGATCTTGAAGAGCAAGAGCAAAAGAATAGTGGCCGTGTGGTTCATGCCTTGGATATGTTTGAGAACCTACAAAAAGAAGTAACTTCAGATGTAGATCGCTATGGTAGTGCTCTTTCTGAGATCGAAAAGCAAGTCGGCAATATTCAGTCTGAGTTTTCACAATTTGTGACTTTAAATTCCTCAGGAGATCCTGTTGAAGCAGCTGAAATCCTTGATACAGCTGAGAGTCACATCGTAGCATTGACACACATTGTTGAACGTGTACCAGAGATTGTCTCAGCTCTTCAGGCAAAACTTCCAGATCAATTAGAAGATTTGGAAAGTGGTTACCGTAAGCTTTTGGAATCAGGTTATCATTTCACAGAAACCGACATAGAATCTCGTTTCCAACAATTGCATGCTTCCTTGAAGAACAATATGGCAAATGTGTCAGCTCTTGAATTAGACAATGCTATTTACGAAAATGAGCAAATTCAAGAAGAAATTGATGCTTTGTATCACATCTTTACCCGTGAAATTGAATCACAAAAGGTTGTGAAAAAGTTGGTGAAACAACTGCCTGGTTATTTGAAACATGCAAAAGATAACAACAGCAACCTTGCAGCAGAAGTGGAACGTCTTGGTAAAACATTCGTCTTGAATGAATCTTTTAGCCAACAGTTAAAAGAGTTAGAAGCTGAGCTATCTTCACAAGAAGATGTGGTTGAGGATGCTTTGAAAGATTCATCTGAAACTCAAAAAGCTTATTCAATCTTGAAAGAAGAGCTAGAAGCAATCGAGGCTCGTTTGAAAGAAATTGAAGATGAACAAATCAACTTAAATGATTCTCTTTCAAAAATTGAGAAGGATGATGCTAACGCTCGCCAAAAAGCGAATATCTATGCGAATCGATTGCATGCGATCAAACGCTATATGGACAAGCGTAACTTGCCAGGAATCCCTCAAGAATTCTTGGAATTATTCTTCACAGCAAGCAATAATACAGAAGCTTTGATGGATGAATTAGAAGGCGAAAAGATTAACATTGAATCAACCAATCGTTTGTTAGAGATTTTGACTAATGATATGAATGAATTGGAAGAAGCAACGTATCGAATTGTACAAAATGCTACTTTAACGGAGCAGTTGTTGCAATATTCAAATCGCTATCGTTCATTTGATGATCATGTTCAAGCTGCCTTTGATGAGTCCCTTTATATTTTCGAAAGAGAATATGACTATGCGGCTTCCTTTAAAGTCATCTCAGATGCTTTGGAGATGGTAGAAGCTGGAGTGACCGATCGCTTTGTAACTTCATATGAAAAAACCCGGGAGCAAATTCGCTTCTAATAACAAAAAAACGACTTTTTAGGAGGTCGTTTTTTTATCTTCAAATGATCATTGAAACTTGAAATTTAAACCCTATTTTTGTATAGTAAGGGAGAAATAAGAAAGGAAAGCGATGAAAGAAGTAACAGGTCTCCTCGTTATGGATGTAGATGGAACTTTGATCCAACAAGAAGGAATTGATTTACTAGCTCAAGAATCTGGCGCGGGAGAAAAAGTAGCAGAGATAACAGCACAAGCAATGAATGGAGAGCTGGATTTTGCAGCATCTTTACAGGCGCGTGTCGCTTTATTGAAAGGATTAGAGACCTCTATCTTTCCGAAAATTTTGGAGCAGATTGAAGTCACACCAGGAGCTGAAAGCTTAATCACGGAACTTCATCAAAGAGGATACATGGTTGGCCTTGTTTCAGGGGGATTTCATGAAGTCATCGATCCCATCGCGAGTTCTTTAGGAATTGATCTGGTTCGTGCTAATCGTTTGCAGACTTTTGATGGCCGTCTGACAGGGAAAGTGCTCGGAGAGATTGTGACACCTGAAAGAAAAAAAGACTCCCTCCTGACATGGGCGAGAGAAAATCATATTCCACGAAGTCAGACGATTGCTATGGGAGATGGTGCCAATGATCTTCCCATGATTGAAACAGCCGGAATCGGAATTGCCTTTATGGCAAAGCCGATCGTAGCCGAGCGAGCTCCATATCGTATCGAGAAGAGGGATTTAAGCCTTGTTCTTGAAATTTTAGACAAGTATAGAAAGGAAACAGCATGCATATCTTATTAGCACCGGATTCATTTAAAGAATCATTATCTGCCAAACAAGTAGCAGAAGCCTTGAAAAAAGGATTTCAAGAGGCTCTACCAGATGCGACTTTTGACCTCCTTCCCATAGGAGATGGTGGCGAAGGGACCATGGAAACCCTAGCTGGAGTTCTGGATGTAACGGAGTACCAAACTCAAGTAACAGGACCATTTGGACAGCCCGTTTCAATGTCTTACTATCAAAAAGATGAGATGGCTTTTTTTGAGATGGCTTCACTTGTCGGTTTAGGCTCCATTCCAGTTGAAAAACGAAATCCTCTTGAACTAGAAACACGAGGGATTGGTGAGCTCATTTTGCAATTGGTTGACCAGGGGGTTAAAACGATCTGTGTGGGAATTGGTGGTTCAGCGACCAATGATGGTGGGATTGGGATGGCAGCCGGACTAGGGGTAGCCTTCTATGATGACCAAGGTCTTCTGCTTCGTCCTGTAGGTGCTTCGATCGGTCGTGTGGCTAGAATAGATACCAGTGCGGTTCCAAAAGCTTTAGAAGACATTGAGCTCCAGGTCTTAACGGATGTCACCAATCCTCTTTGTGGCAGTCAAGGAGCAACCTATATCTTTGGCGGGCAAAAGGGGTTGAATTCCCTTCTGTTTCCAGCAGTTGATCAAGCTATGGAGGATTTTTATCAGCTAGTTGATCCCCGAATCTTATCTATGGCTGGCTCCGGAGCTGGAGGTGGCATGGCAGCAGGCTTGGTCGCTTTTGCGGGAGGTCAGATTTCCTCAGGAATTGAGAAAAGTTTGGATCTAATTGACTTCGATCGTAAGGTTCAAAAAGCGGATCTGGTCGTCGTGGGAGAAGGTGGGATGGACCTCCAATCTCTGTCTGGAAAAGCTCCTGTCGGGGTAGCCAAACGAACACCAGAGAAGATCCCAGTGCTTGCTATTTGTGGTGGGTTAGCAGAGGATTTGCCAGCTTTCCCAAGTCATCATATTGAGGCTGCCTTCTCTATTGTACCAGGTCCTTGTGAGGTGGCAGATGCACTCACTCATGCTGAAAAAAATCTGATTTCCTGTGCTCGAAATATTGGTAACCTCTTAAAAATGAAAGCAAACTAAAAAACCAATTGAAAAGGAATTTCCTTTTCAATTGGTTTTTTCTTTAGCCAAAGAGGCGTTTCCAAAATGATTTCTTTTCAGGTGCTGTGCTCTCTTCTTTATTTTCAAACAAATTTGGATACTGGAGGCTGATTTCTGTTGGAGAAATTCCAGATGGATGATCAGTATGGATGATGAGACCAAAGGGAGAGTGGCGACAGTCATCTGAAACAATGCTTGCCACAAGACCAATATCCTTTGTTTTTTTCAAATATTGAAGTTGGCTTCTTTCATCCAAGGCAGGCGAAATCTTGACCAATACAGGTTCAAAGCGTTCTGAAATGTTCGTAAGAATTGAAGAATAGTGCTCCAAATAGAGATTGTCCCTTGCCTCCTCCAAGGTACATGATGCAATCACACGCTCCTCATAAGTCTCCAAAAATCGACGCTGCTCATCCGGATTGAATCGAGTAGGACCAGCAGCTTTTTCTAAAATTGTTTTATTAATATCTGTCATAAGCTAAGTATAGCATAAAGCGTAGCAGAAGAATAGAAGAATGCGAAAAAGTTAAATAAGGAGGGAAATGGAAGGAAAAAAGAAAGTGGAACCGTTTTCTTGTTAAAAACTTCTCAATTTTCGTAGATTTCCTTGTTTTTTCTTGAAAAAATAGCCTAATTACGATATGATAGAGGAGTAAAAAATATAACTCAATAAGGAGAGTAAGAAATGTCAATTATTACTGATGTTTACGCTCGCGAAGTCCTAGACTCACGCGGTAACCCAACACTTGAAGTAGAAGTTTATACTGAATCAGGTGCTTTCGGACGTGGTATGGTTCCATCAGGAGCTTCTACTGGTGAACACGAAGCTGTAGAACTTCGCGACGGTGACAAATCTCGTTACGGTGGTCTTGGAACTCAAAAAGCTGTTGACAATGTAAACAACATCATTGCTGAAGCAATCATCGGCTACGATGTACGTGACCAACAAGCTATTGACCGTGCAATGATCGCTCTTGACGGTACTCCTAACAAAGGTAAATTGGGAGCAAACGCAATCCTTGGTGTGTCTATCGCTGTAGCTCGTGCTGCTGCTGACTACCTTGAAATCCCACTTTACAGCTACCTTGGTGGATTCAACACTAAAGTTCTTCCAACTCCAATGATGAACATCATCAACGGTGGTTCTCACTCAGACGCTCCAATCGCTTTCCAAGAATTCATGATCGTACCTGCTGGTGCACCAACATTCAAAGAAGCTCTTCGTTGGGGTGCTGAAATCTTCCACGCACTTAAGAAAATCCTTAAAGAACGTGGACTTGAAACAGCCGTAGGTGACGAAGGTGGTTTCGCACCTCGTTTCGACGGAACTGAAGATGGTGTTGAAACTATCATCAAAGCTATCGAAGCTGCTGGATATGTACCAGGTAAAGACGTATTTATCGGATTTGACTGTGCATCATCTGAATTCTACGATGCAGAACGTAAAGTTTACGACTACACTAAATTTGAAGGTGAAGGCGCTGCTGTTCGTACTGCTGCAGAACAAATCGACTACCTTGAAGAATTGGTTAACAAATACCCAATCATCACTATCGAAGATGGTATGGACGAAAACGACTGGGACGGTTGGAAAGCTCTTACTGAACGTCTTGGTGGTAAAGTTCAATTGGTTGGTGACGACTTCTTCGTAACAAACACTTCTTACCTTGAAAAAGGTATCGAAGAAGGTGCTGCTAACTCAATCCTTATCAAAGTTAACCAAATCGGTACTCTTACTGAAACATTCGACGCTATCGAAATGGCGAAAGAAGCTGGTTACACTGCTGTTGTATCACACCGTTCAGGTGAAACTGAAGATTCAACAATCGCTGACATCGCAGTTGCAACAAACGCAGGACAAATCAAGACTGGTTCACTTTCACGTACAGACCGTATCGCTAAATACAACCAATTGCTTCGTATCGAAGATCAACTTGGTGAAGTAGCTGAATACCGTGGATTGAAATCATTCTACAACCTTAAGAAATAATCTAGTTTACTAGACTAGAAAGGTCCTTGAGTTTTCTCAAGGATCTTTTTTGCGATCAGCTCAAACAAAAACTCCTCAACTAAAGTGTTGAGGAGTAGTTCTATTAGAACAAGCCTTTGATTTTGTCCAAGGCACCGCTGACCATTTCATTTCCAGAAACAAGCCCTTTGGCTTGTTCAAGATAGTCACCGAGGTTGTCTTTGTTGTCATCAACAAATTTTTTTGCAGCGTCGAAATCCTTCTTTTCGATCATTTCTTTAACTTGGTTAAAGAAGTCCAATGGATTCATGTTATGGCTCCTAAAATATAAGTTGTGAAGTCAGGCTCGCACCTTATTCACATCTATTCAATCATTTTTTTAGAGGTTTGACAACTAAAACGACTTAATGAAAAACCGTACAAACGGCCTCTGGGACATAGAAGTCGTCGGATAGAAGGGTCAATTTTCCGCTAGCAGAATCTCGTTTGAAGACGGTGGCATTAGGTGAATCTTGATGGGCTGCGATCAAATAGTTTTGATCAGGACTAAGCGTGAAATCACGTGGATTGAGGCCTTGACTTGGAACAATTTCAATGAGTTCTAGGCTACCATCAGCCACAACTTTGAAGACAGCGATGGAATTGTGAGCACGGTTAGATGCATAGAGGAATTTTCCATCAGCTGAGAGCTTGATCGCAGAAGCCCATTTTTGACCATCGTAGTCTGATGGAAGTGTGGAAACAGTTTGGAAGTGTTCGAATTCACCCATACCGTCATAAAAGAGCACATCGATCGTAGCATTTAATTCATTGATGAGATAGGCAGTCTTATAGTGGGGATGAAAAACAAGGTGACGAGGTCCTGCCCCTGGAGCTGTTTGGTACTGATTGATCAGGGTCAGTTTTCCTTCCTCACTGACATCATAGACATGCAAACTGTCTGTTCCTAGGTCACACGTGATCAAGTACTGATCTGGTGTAAGGTCTGCATAGTGGGTATGTGGACTTGCTTGATTGGCATGGGGACCACTTCCTTGGTGGGTGTCTTGATCGACAAAGGATAAATGTCCATCTGCCTCTAGCTTATATACGAGAACTTGGCCTTTGTGATAGTTGGCTCCATAGACCAGTTGACGCTTGTCATCGACAGAGACATAGCAGAGTGGAGCCCCCTCTTCAACAACGTGATTGAGCGGCTGAAAATCAGCTGTAAAGCTTACGATTCCTCCTTTACCCTCTTCAGCTCCGACACTGTAGAGGTTGCCTTTTTCAGAAAAAGCGATATAGGTTGGATTGGGTTCAGCTGCCACTAGCTCAAGATGGCTCAATGTCCCTGTTTCAGGGTCAAATTGTGCCTTGTAAATTCCTTTAGATTCTTTTTTGGTATAGGTACCGAAATAAATGGTTTGAGACATAGGTCACCTCGTAAGATTTGTTAGGTTTATTATATCAAAGGTCCTATTGGAAGGCAATTGCTAGTTGAAAAGGCGAGGGGCTTTCTTTCTTATTTTGCTAGTTTTTTCGTAACTTCACGCTCAAAAAATGCTAAAATAGAAACAGATTGAAATGAAAAGGAGTTCTCTGTGGATAATAAAGAAAAACAGTTTAGTATGTCCTGGTTTTTTAGATGGTTTTTAGATAACAAGGCCATTACTGTATTTTTAGTTACCTTGCTCTTGGGCTTGAATCTTTTGGTCCTGAGTAAAATCACCTTTATTTTTATTCCTATTTTTGAGTTTGCAGGAGCAGTCATGCTGCCTGTCATTATTTCTGGTTTGCTCTATTACCTGCTCAACCCCATTGTTGACTTTCTTGAAAGAAAAGGACTCAAGCGGATTTTTGCGATTTCTTTAGTCTTTTTCTTGATTGCAGTGCTTTTAATCTGGGGTCTAGCTGTAGTGATTCCAGCTGTCCAACGACAAGTGGTGAGTTTCTTTCATAACTTGCCAACTTATTTGGAAAAGGCCAATGCAACCATCGATGATTTTCTAGATAATCGCGTCTCTTCTGATATCAAACCCCAGCTAGATGAGATCACCAAGGAATTGTCTGCAAACATTACTTCTTGGGCCAGTTCGATCTCTGGGCGGGCTGTCAATTGGGTCAGCAACTTGATCGGAGTGGCTTCGCAAGTCATTGTTGCCTTGATCATCATGCCTTTTATTGTCTTTTATCTTCTTCGAGATGGAAAAAATTTAAAGGGCTACATTGTTCGCTTCTTACCGACTAAGATCCGTAAATCGGCTGAACAAGTTCTCTCAGATGTCAATACCCAACTCTCCAACTACGTTCGAGGGCAAATTACGGTAGCCATTGTCGTCGCCATTATGTTCATCATCTTCTTTAAGATCATTGGCTTGCGCTATGCGGTAACCTTGGGGATCTCTGCGGGGATCTTGAATTTGATCCCTTACTTGGGTAGTTTCTTAGCCATGTTACCTGCCTTAGTATTGGGCTTGGTAGCAGGACCAGAGATGTTTATCAAGGTCTTGATTGTATTTGCAGTGGAGCAAACCATTGAAGGACGTTTTGTATCACCTTTGGTTTTGGGAAGCCAGTTAAATATCCATCCAATTACCATTTTATTCGTGCTCTTGACGTCAGGATCTATGTTTGGAATCTGGGGAGTTTTCCTTGGAATTCCAGTCTATGCATCTGCTAAGGTTGTTATCGGAGCTATCTTTGAATGGTATAAGGTCGTTAGTGGCTTGTATGAAGAACATAATGAAGTAGAAGAGGAAACACACAGTGAGTCATAGTCAACAAATGGTAGAGGCTCTCGATCGGCAGGAGCTAGAAGAGGCAGAAGTTCAATTTCAACAGGCTTTGTTAGAAGATAGTGAAGCACAATTATTGGATTTAGGTCAATATCTTGAAAGTATGGGTTTTTACCCTCAGGCAAAAGAGATCTATGAACAGATTGCAGAAACCTATCCAGAAGTATATCTGAGTTTGGCAACCATCCTTGCAGAGGAAGGTCAAATGGAAGAGGCCTTTGCTTATTTAGAAGAAATTGGCCCTGAATCAAACTGGTATGTGGCCAGTCTCTTGGTCAAGGCAGATCTTTATCAGCTGGAAGGCCTAGCAGATGTGGCGCGTGAAAAATTAGTTGAAGCTGCTCATTTGTCTGATGATCCCATCATTCAATTAGGGCTAGCTGAAATTGATCTGGAATTGGAACGCTATCAAGAGGCTATCCAAGAGTATGCCCATTTGGACAATCGGGAGATTTTGGAAGCAACAGGAATTTCCACCTATCAACGAATTGGTTTTGCCTACGCCAATCTTGGTAAGTTTGAAGCAGCTGTTCCCTTCTTAGAGAAAGCTCTGGAGATTGAGTTTGATGACCAGATTGCTTACGAATTAGCGACCTTATTGTCTGACCAAGAAGAATTCCAAAAAGCCCTGATCTACTACAAACAAATTGATACCTTGTCGCCTGATTTTGAGGGCTATGAGTACGGTTATGCCTTGGCTTTACAGGCTGAAAATGACCGTGAAAAAGCGCTTGAGATTGCTAAACAAGGGATCCAGAAGAATCCTTTTGATGCCCAATTGAAGCTCCTTGCTTCTCAGCTTTCTTATGAACTTCACCAGCCTGAACAGGCAGAAGCTTATCTATTAGAGGCTAAAGAAGTAGCAGATGATCTCGAAGAGATTGCTCTTCGACTGACCACCCTTTATTTGGAACAGGAACGCTTTGACCAAGTCTTGGCTTGGCAAAATGAAGAAGTCGAAACAGTTGTCACCCGGTGGAACATTGCCCGTGCCTTGGCTGCCTTGGAGAAAACAGAAGAGGCTGTCTCAGCCTACCAAGAGCTTTATGAGGATTTAAAGGACAACCCAGAGTTCCTCGAAGCCTATGTTTATTTGTTGCGTGAGGCTGGAGATGCGACGAAGGCGCGTGAAGTGGCTAACCAGTATTTGGCGATCGTACCAGACGATGTGCAGATGCAAACCCTCTATGATAGCCTCTAATAAAAACCATATCGTGAAGATTCGGAATAGTTTGTGGTATACTGGTAGAAGATAGAATGAGGAGAGAAAAACATGGAACCAGTGAAACTTTTTCAATACAATACCTTGGGTGCTCTAATGGCGGGTCTGTACGGGGGTTCATTTACGATTGGAGAACTCTTGGAACACGGAGATCTCGGAGTTGGGACGCTTGATTCTATTGATGGAGAGTTGATCGTATTAGATGGTAAGGCATATCAGGCCAAGGGATCAGGGGACCATCCTGAGATTGTCGAAGTTTCTCCGGAAGCCAAGGTTCCTTATGCAGCAGTCGTCCCTCACCAAGCAGAAGTAATTTTCCGCCAACGCTTTGAAATGACGGACGAGGAATTGGAAGCCCGTATTGAGTCTTATTATGATGGGGAAAATCTTTTCCGCTCCATTAAGATTCGTGGTGACTTTGCCAAGATGCATGTCCGTATGATTCCAAAATCCACACCAGAGATGAAGTTTGCAGAGGTTGCAACCCATCAGCCAGAGTATACACGGGAAAATGTCACTGGAACCATCGTCGGTTTTTGGACACCAGAAATTTTCCATGGCGTGAGTGTGGCTGGTTATCATTTGCACTTTATTTCAGATGACCACACCTTTGGTGGCCATGTCATGGATTTTGTCATCACAGAAGGGATTGTAGAGGTGGGGGCCATCGATCAGCTGGATCAACGTTTCCCAGTTCAAGACCGTCAGTACCTCTTTGCCAAATTCAATGTTGATGAGGTCAAAGAAGACATTAATAAAGCAGAATAAAAAGGTTGAGCGTAGCTCAACCTTTCGTATTGAAGATAATGTTATTTAAGAAACTTTCCTTAGGTGAGAACGGACGTCAGCGAACTTTGAAGAAGTTCCATGACTTAGTTTTGAGACTAAAGTCTCAAAACTCCCGAGTGCTTGAAATGATTATATTTCAAGCACTTTTCTCACGGCGGAAAGTTTCAATATATGTTGAATGATCCTAAAAGTAGACCTCATTTTTTTTCAGCATACGTAGAACAGTTTGTCTACATTCTAAAAGGTTGAGCGTCGCTCAACCTTTTATTTTTGAAATCAATCCGTTAGTTTCATGGCTTTGATTTTTTCTTCTTCTGGGGTGACCCGCAGAGTCTTCTGGCCGGTGTAGGTGACAAAGCCGGGCTTTCCACCAGTTGGTTTATTGAGTTTCTTAGCTTCGATCATATCTACTTGGACCAGGTTTGAGAGACGGGCCTTGGAATAGTAGGCCGCCAACTCTGCAGCATCGGTTTTCACTTCATCCGTCGGATCGAGATTGCCAGTAATGACGACGTGGCTTCCCGGGATATCTTTGGCATGGAACCAGAGCTCATCCTTCTTAGCGATCTTAAAGGTTAGTTCATCGTTTTGCAGATTATTGCGTCCCACTAAAATGATGGTTTTTCCATCACTAGCCAGGTATTTCTCAGGTTTTTTCCGTTTATGAATTTTTTCACGGTTACGCCGCTTGATAAAGCCGGTCTGGATTAGCTCTTCTCGAATTTCTGCCACCTCAGCCAGGCTCGCTTGAGAAAGGGCTGTTTCAACAGTTTCAAGATAAGAAATGGTTTCCTTGGTTTCTTGAATGAGGATGGTCAAATGTTTGACGGCTTCTTTTAACTTCTGGTAGCGTTTGAAGTAGCGTTGGGCATTTTGATTGGGGGTCAGGGCCTTGTTGAGTTGGATGGTAATGGGCTCGTTGGTATAGTAATTGTCCAAAACAACCTGGTCTTGGTCGTTTGGTACCTGATGGAGGAAGGTTGTCAGCAATTCTCCTTTTTGGCGGAATTCTTCCGCATTGTCGGTCGCCACTAACTCCGCTTCTTGCTTGGCTAATTTTTTTCGGTTCTTTTCAAGATCGTTTTCAACCTTTCGGATCAATTCACTGGCCTGTTGTTGCACCCGATCGCGCTCAGCCTTGTCTCGATAATAGTCATCCAGCAGATCTGAAAGTGTCTCAAAAGTTTGACTGGACGCATCTGCAAAGGGGATAGCCGAGAAGGATTTGGTTGTTAGGTGAGGATCAGAGGGGGCCTCGAAAAAGGCACGGAAGGTTTTTAATTTTTCATCCGTCTCAAGTCGCTTGGCCAATTCTTGAGCCGTATCTCGCCCCAAACCTTGGAAACATTTTTGAAGGTTCTTTGGGCTTAATTCTTCCTTGTGAAGAAGGGCAAAAAGGGCTTCATCTCCAATTGTAAAAGGATTAACCGCGTCGGTTTTCGGAGGAGCTATATAGGTTGATCCAGGGAGAATGGTCCGGTAGCTATTTTGTGAGAAGCCGACATGTTTGATGGCTTCGATGATTTTATTGCTGGTGCGGTCTAGGAGAATAATATTACTGTGCTTGCCCATGATTTCGATCATGAGACTGACAGAAATGGCATCTCCAATTTCGTTTTTATTGGAGACACGGATTTCGAGAATCCGGTCGTTCTCCATTTGCTCAATCCCTTCAATGACAGCGCCTTGTAGATATTTGCGCATAACCATAATAAAGGTATTGGGAAAGGCAGGATTTTCAAAGTTGGTCTGGGTCCGTTGAATCCGTCCAAAGACAGAATGGGCAGAGAGCAAGAGTTTTTGGTTTTTCCGATTGCCTCGGATTTGGAGCACCAATTCTTGCTCGAAGGGTTGGTTAATTTTTTGAATGCGACCACTCAAGAGTTCGGCCTTCAATTCTTGCACCATATGGTGTAAAAAAAATCCATCAAAAGACATGGGATTCCTCATCATTCTAGCGTTTATTCTAGTAAATTATATCAAAATTAGAGAGGAAATCCCAGAAAGAAGCTAGGGGCCGTTCAATAGAAAATGCGAACGTTTTCAAAAAAATGCAGAAAAAGTATTGACATTTTTGAAAGAAAACTTTAAAATGTAAGAAATTAGAAAAGTAGTAAATGAAAGTTTCAAGAGAGCCTACGGTTGCTGAGAGTGGGTAGCGGCAGTTTATGAAATTGGACTAATGATGAGATGAATTTGAAACAATAAAAATTCGGTTGGCACACCTTATCGTGCAACTTGTTGCTAGACAAGATAGAGATATGGGGGAGACTATCCTTTTCCCATAAGTGAGGTGGCACCGCGATGACACGTCCTCACATAGCTTTTGCTATGTGTGGGCGTGTTTTTTGTTTTAGATGAGAAGGGAGAAAAGATATGAAGAAACGATGGCGTCGCAGTCTTTAGATGATAGGAAAAAGAAGAAAATGAAAAAATAGAAGAGGTATTAAAAATGAAAAATAAACGGTTAATGGGAATTATTGGTTTGATTGCAGCAGCAGTCATTGGGACAGCGATCTATTCAGCTACAGCAGGCAAAGATAACAAGGCAGCAAGCAGCAATGAAAAGGCTAAAGTTGGTGTCTTGCAGTTGGTCAGCCACCCTTCGCTTGATTTGATCTACAAGGGAATTCAAGATGGTTTAGCTGAAGAAGGTTATGACAAGGACAAAGTGGACATTGATTTCCTCAATGCAGAGGGCGACCAAAACAAGGTTGCGACCATGAGTAAACAATTGGTAGACAAGGATAACCAAGTCTTGATTGGGATTGCAACCCCATCTGCTCAAGGATTGGCCAGTGCAACCAAAGACAAACCAATCGTTATGGGAGCTGTCACTGATCCGGTCGGCGCAAACTTGGTCAAAGATTTGAAAAAACCAGGTGGCAATATCACTGGGGTATCTGACCACAATCCAATGGAGCAACAGTTGAAATTGATCAAAGAGTTGACTCCGAACGTGAAAACAATCGGGATCCTGTACTCAACCAGTGAAGATAATTCCAAATCTCAAGTAGAAGAATTTACAAAATTGGCTGAAAAAGCAGGCTACAAGGTCGTTCCTTATTCTGTTCCTTCTACAAATGAAGTTGCTTCAACAGTTTCTGTGATGACTGGTAAAGTGGATGCTATCTGGGTTCCAATCGACAATACCATCGCTTCAGCCTTCTCAACAGTTGTCGAAGCCAACAAAACAGCTAAAAAACCAATCTTCCCAAGTGCGACAGCTATGGTAGAAGCTGGTGGTCTTGGTTCAGTCGTTGTCGACCAACATGATCTTGGAGTAGCAACTGGTAAAATGGCTGCGAAGATCTTGAAAGGTCAAAAACCTGCGGATACACCAGTTGAAATCTTTAGCCAAGGAAAATCTGTGATCAATAAAAAAGTAGCAGATGAATTGGGTATTACTATTCCAGAATCTGTCTTGAAAGATGCTGGACAAGTCATTAAATAAAAAGAAAACGAATAATAAGAATAGCAGGGGAATTTAGCATTGGTAGGTCTTTAAATCGTGACCTTTAAAAATGTTTACCAGTGCTCACGACCAGCTTTGTTACTCATGATAGAGGAGAAAGAAGTGGAAGTCAAGATAACAGATCTTCATCCGACCCAACTATATTTATCAGAAAAGAAGTTACATGATATCCAGATGCTGGATCAGTCGGCAAAAATCATCAATGTGGATCCAATTAGTGTTCTTGCATTTGGAAATCGCTTCTTGATTACAGACGGGCATCACAGGGCTTATCAGGCTTTATTGGCAGGTCGGGATATGATTTCTGCTGAGTTTGATAGAGATGGTGGCGATGAATTGTATGCTCTCTATGCGCAAGCTTGCGAGGAAAGAAAGATATCCTCTGTTTTGGATTTAAAACATCGTATCTTATCTCAAGATGAGTATGAAGCAAAATGGTATAACTGGTGTGATGGTTTTAACCAAGCAGCCACTCTTCTATTGAAAAGACAAGCAGATGAAACAGACAAGGCAAATAGATAATGCACTGCGTCTTGTTCCTTTGTCTATTGAAATTAGTCTCATCTAACTTGTTTTTTAACAAAAAATCTGCTAAACTAGATAGTAATCGAATAGAAATCTGCAAGACTAGTATCTCAAGGGAAGTGCGACAGGGAGAAGGGCCGTGACTGAAAGCTCTTTGCATGAAAGCTGAGTGAATTCACTTGCGTAAAGGATTTAGAAATTAAGGTCTGGTTTACAGATAAAAACGGATGGTACCGCGTGTCAACGCTCCGAATGTGGGTGTTGGCGCGTGGTTTTTTCTATGTCTGTAGAGGGACCATGATGGAGGAAATATGTCAACGATTGAAGAACAATTAAAAGCGCTTCGTGAAGAAACGCTGGCAGCTTTGAAGCAGATTTCTGCTGAAAATGAAAAAGAATTGCAAGAACTACGGGTCTCTGTCCTTGGGAAAAAAGGATCTCTGACTGAGATCCTCAAAGGGATGAAAGATGTCTCTGCTGAGATGCGTCCGGTTATTGGGAAACACGTCAATGAAGCTCGCGATGTGTTGACGGCTGCCTTTGAAGAAACAACCAAACTCTTGGAAGAAAAGAAAGTCCAAGCGAAACTAGCTAGCGAAAGCATCGATGTGACCCTTCCTGGTCGTCCGGTTGCTAGTGGTTACCGTCATATCTTGACCCAAACCAGTGAAGAAATCGAAGATATCTTTATCGGGATGGGTTACCAAGTTGTGGACGGCTTTGAAGTGGAGCAAGACTACTACAACTTTGAACGCATGAATCTGCCTAAAGATCACCCAGCGCGGGATATGCAGGATACCTTCTATATCACAGAAGAAATTTTGCTTCGGACCCATACCTCACCAGTACAGGCGCGGGCGATGGATGCGCATGACTTTAGCAAGGGACCATTGAAGATGATCTCTCCAGGGCGTGTTTTCCGTCGGGATACAGATGATGCGACCCACAGCCACCAATTCCATCAGATCGAAGGCTTGGTCGTTGGGAAGAACATCTCAATGGCAGACCTTCAAGGAACGCTTCAATTGATCGTGCAAAAGATGTTTGGTGCAGAACGTCAAATCCGTCTTCGTCCTTCTTACTTCCCATTTACTGAGCCATCGGTTGAGGTGGACGTTTCTTGCTTCAAATGTGGTGGAGCTGGATGTAACGTATGTAAGAAAACTGGTTGGATTGAAATCATGGGAGCCGGTATGGTTCACCCACGCGTCCTTGAGATGAGTGGTATTGACCCAACAGTCTATTCAGGATTTGCCTTTGGACTTGGTCAAGAGCGTGTGGCTATGCTTCGTTACGGAATCAATGATATCCGTGGCTTCTATCAAGGGGATATCCGTTTTTCAGAACAATTTAAATAATCATGTTAGTTAGAGTAAAAATCGACCAGGCACAGACCTTACGTGACCTAGAGGTGGAAACCTACCGAGATACCTTTGGTCCCTATATTGTTGAGAAAGATTTGGAAGATTACTTCTCTACAGTGCTCTCTTTGGAGCAAATCGAGAAGGATCTGTTAGAACCAGAATCTGAAACCTATTTTGTCCTCAATGAAGATCAAGAAATCTGTGGTTTTCTCAAGATCAATTGGGGTCAAGCGCAAACCGAGCCAGTAGAGATGGATAAGTCCTTTGAGATCCAACGGATCTATGTCAAAAAGAAATTTCATGGGGCTGGTTTTGGCAAGGAAATGTTTAGCTTTGCGCTGGATCAAGCCAAGAGCCGTGGCTTTGAGTGGGCTTGGCTAGGTGTCTGGGAACGCAACTTTAAGGCACAAGATTTTTACTATCGCTTTGGATTTGAACGATTTAGTGAACACGAGTATCCTACCGGTGATACGGTTGATATTGACTGGTTGTTGAGAAAGAAATTGATCTAGAATGGACAAGAAGTCTCAAAATTGGAAGCTTCCATTCTAGAGAAAGGAAAGGCTTAAGTCCTCTTCCGAAACCAGCCTCGAGCTGGAAAACACAAAATGAAAGGATCGAAACGAGGGTGACTGAAAATCTAGGAAAGATATCTAGATTTCTGCTTAGCCCTTGGTATCTTACATATGTTAGTTAGTTATAAATGGTTAAAACAATTGGTGGACGTGGATGTGCCATCAGAAGAGTTGGCTGAAAAAATGTCAACTACAGGGATCGAGGTAGAAGGTGTGGCATCACCTGCTGCTGGTCTCTCAAAAATTGTCGTCGGAGAAGTCTTGTCTTGTGAAGATGTGCCAGAGACACACCTTCATGTTTGCCAAGTTAATGTGGGTGAAGAAGAAGCGCGTCAAATCGTCTGTGGAGCACCAAATGTGCGAGCAGGCATCAAGGTCATGGTGGCTCTTCCAGGTGCTCGCATCGCGGACAACTACAAGATTAAAAAAGGGAAAATCCGTGGCTTGGAATCCCTTGGGATGATCTGTTCACTTGGTGAATTAGGGATTTCTGACTCTGTTGTACCAAAAGAATTCGCAGATGGCATCCAAATATTGCCTCAAGATGCTGTTCCAGGAGAAGAAGTCTTCTCTTACCTCGACTTGGATGATGAAATCATCGAACTTTCCATCACTCCAAACCGTGCAGACGCTCTTTCTATGCGTGGGGTGGCGCACGAAGTAGCAGCGATCTATGACAAGGCAGTCAATTTCAAAGACTTTACGTTGACTGAAACAAACCAAGCTGCAGCCGATGCTCTTTCTGTCAGCATTGACACAGACAAGGCTCCTTATTATGCAGTTCGTATCTTGGACAATGTAAGCATCGCCCCAAGTCCACAATGGTTGCAAAACCTCCTCATGAATGAAGGCATCCGTCCCATCAACAATGTGGTCGACGTGACCAACTATATCCTGCTTTACTTTGGTCAACCTATGCATGCCTTTGACTTGGATACCTTTGAAGGAACTGATATCCGTGTGCGTGAAGCGCGTGCTGGCGAAAAACTGGTAACCTTGGATGGGGAAGAACGTGAGTTGGAAACAAGTGACCTCGTGATTACAGTTGCGGACAAACCAGTAGCCCTTGCAGGTGTCATGGGTGGAGAAGCTACAGAAATCTCTGAAAAATCTACTCGTGTTGTCCTTGAAGCAGCTGTCTTCAATGGCAAATCGATCCGTAAGACTAGCGGTCGCCTCAACCTTCGTTCTGAATCATCTTCTCGTTTTGAAAAAGGCATCAACGTGGCAACTGTCAATGAAGCCCTTGATGCAGCAGCGAGCATGATTGCAGAGCTTGCAGGAGCAACTGTTCGTAAGGGAATCGTTTCAGCAGGCCAGCTTGATACTTCAGATGTGGAAGTTTCTTCAACTCTTGCTGACGTCAACCGTGTTCTTGGAACTGAGCTTTCCTACGCAGATGTCGAAGATGTCTTCCGTCGCCTTGGATTTGGTCTTTCTGGAAATGCTGACAGCTTCACAGTAAGCGTTCCACGTCGCCGTTGGGACATCACCATCGAAGCGGACCTCTTTGAAGAAATTGCTCGGATTTACGGTTATGACAAATTACCAGCAACCCTTCCAAAAGATGACGGGACAGCAGGTGAATTGACAGCGACTCAAAAATTGCGTCGCCAAGTTCGAACCATTGCTGAAGGAGCAGGCTTGACTGAAATCATCACTTACGCCTTGACAACTCCTGAAAAAGCAGTGGAGTTCGCTACATCACCAAGCAACTTAACAGAGCTCATGTGGCCAATGACTGTGGATCGTTCAGTCCTCCGTCAAAATATGATCTCAGGGATCTTAGATACCGTAGCTTACAACGTCGCTCGTAAAAACAAAGATTTGGCCCTCTACGAGATCGGAAAAGTCTTTGAACAGACAGGTAATCCAAAAGAAGAATTACCAAACGAAATCAACAGCTTTGCCTTTGCTTTGACTGGCTTAGTTGCTGAAAAAGACTTCCAAACTGCAGCTGTTCCAGTTGACTTCTTCTATGCTAAGGGAATCTTGGAAGCCCTCTTTGCTCGCTTGGGTCTTGATGTGACTTATACAGCAACACAAGAAATCAAGAGTCTCCACCCAGGTCGGACAGCCTTGATCTCACTGGGTGACCAAGTGATTGGGGTCTTGGGACAAGTCCATCCTGTAACAGCTAAGGCTTATGATATCCCAGAAACCTATGTGGCAGAATTGAACTTATCTGCTATTGAAGCAGCTCTTCAACCAGCCGCAGCCTTTGTGGAAATCACCAAATTCCCAGCCGTGAGCCGTGATATCGCCCTTCTCCTCAAATTAGAAGTGACCCACCAAGAAGTGGTTGATGCCATCAAAGAAGCTGGCGTGAAACGCTTAACAGATATCAAACTCTTTGATGTCTTCTCCGGTGAAAAACTAGGACTTGGCATGAAGTCTATGGCTTACAGTTTGACCTTCCAAAATCCAGAAGATAGTTTGACGGATGAAGAAGTCGCTCGCTACATGGAAAAAATCCAAGCTTCACTTGAAGAAAAGGTCAATGCAGAAGTGCGCTAATATGTAGATCAAAATGAGGTTGGGCAAAAATGTCCAGCCTCTGATATTTGATAGGAATAACTGCAAGACGCAGTGGTTGATTGGCATCTTTGTTCGCTTTTAAGCTCCAAAGATGACCTAATCAACTGTGCGGGGGCGGGAAAACGAACTTTTTTATTTTACGGAGTTCTTTCCCGCTCCCGTTTTTTTTCATGCTTATCAAAAAAGAGAGTGGGACAGAAATCGGTAATTCGTTAGAATTCGATTTCGTCGTCCCACCTCCGCACAGTTGAGTAGGGCTGTAAAAGCTGATAAAATCAGCGTAGTAGAGCCCACTCAACCACTGCGTCTTGCTCGACAATCCAAAAA
>OBIA01000244.1_pt1 | contig 40847 bp, 53 predicted proteins | sample 1519911 | NCBI WGS metagenome assembly OBIA01 (sample SAMN04209236, study PRJEB22552) | human gut metagenome | biome: gut; material: feces | host: Homo sapiens | place: USA: Oklahoma | reverse complement strand
GGCAGGGGACATTTTTAAGCCTTTAACCATGCGGTTTTAAGCTATTCTGTCCACATTCTGTCCACATTTGTTTTATTTTTTCGTCATTACGAGATTTTTGTTCTTGTAATTGATGGGCGTATACTTCCAGCGTGATGTTTAGATTTTCATGCCCCAAAACCTGTGACACAGAAATCAAATCAATATCGTGGGCTATTAAGTAGCTAGCGTAAGTATGTCTTAACGAGTGGACACGGACTTCACGACCAACAATTTTCCGTAAGGTTTTATTGACGGCGTTATTGGATAGCGAAGGTAGCAGTCTGCCATCATCGGTAGGTGGTAGTTGCTTAACGAACTTTAGAAAATCATCGTCAAGCGGTATCTCTCTGATACTGCTTTTTGTTTTGGTTGGTAAGAAACCAGTGTTATTTTTGTAGTCCCATGTTTTGTTGACGGATAACATGCCAGTATCTCGGTTGATATCATCCACTGTTAAGCCTAGACATTCAGCAAAACGGATACCAGTTTTGGCTATGATATAGAGTGCTGCATAGGACGCATATTCCGGATGCTTGCCTGCCTCGTAGATCAACCGCTCGTATTCCTTAACTTCTAGGAATTTCGTTTCAATATCACGGCCTTTATTCTTAGCATTGATTTTGGCGAACTTGCAAAAGTTACGTTTAATATATCCCTCATGCACCGCCATCTCAATACACGATTTAACATGCACGTTAAAACGTTCCACGGTATCTTGGGCGTGAGTTTTAGCATAGCTATTCAGCACCCGTTGGTATTGTGTGGCAGTAACAGATTTTAGTTTCTTGTCACCAAAGAATAATTCTATCTTGCGTTGAGTGTTGATATATGCCTTGTAAGTTATTTTTGAAACGGTGGTTTTTTTATAAACTTCGCACCACTGCTTAAAATAGTTATATAAGGTAATATCTTCATCAACGGTGATGTTGTCTTGTAACTTCAGTTCCATCTCAGCGGCTGCCTTGATAGCTTCAGACTTAGTCCTAAATCCACCTTTAGATTTTGGTTTACGTTTGCCAGTCGAGTCGTAGTAGTTTATCCGATACTCCCAACCGTTTTCTCGTTTACGATATGATGCCATTGTTTAGTCCTCTTGTATAGATAATCCCTACACTCAAAGTTTTGGCGATGGAGAGTGCAGGGATTTTTTGTTTTATTTTTTAGTGGCAAAGACTGCACCGCAGTTCTTGCAGTGCCACTCTTTTTTACCCTTCTTGCCAGCAAAACCAGCTAGAGCACCAACACCGCCGCCAGTCATAATAGTTCCAGCAGCGGCTTTACCAATTGAGAAACTTTTTCTTTGCTGTACCATAAATTCAACGTCCGTACTTTCGCAATGAGGGCATTTTACAGCTCTTGCTTCTGCCATTGCCTTTTTATACTCATTTCTCGCTTGTTGAAATTCCTCTTTCGCTTTTGCTTGTTCTATTTTTGATTGTTCTTTTTGTTCTTTAGTCATAGGGTGTTTTATCTCCCAAAAAAGTCGTGCGAACAATAAAGCAATACCCACAAACATTAATAACCAAAAAGGAGGAAAGATAAAACCTAAAATAAGCCCACCAAAAGTACAGCCAAAAGTTGTTTCGAATTTCAAGTAAGTAGGTACATTTCTAACTTCATCCATTTTCATTTTCATTTTCTCCTTTTTTTAAATAACAGTTTGCTGAATTTTCCTAAATTCATCTTGTATCATCGCTTCGCCCCAAGTCGTTGAAATATCATACTGTGCAGCGAAGCGAACCCAATTAAAATCGTAGATATCAGTAGATTTTAAATAATCAACTAGTAACTCATGGATCATATTTCTATTTGCTTGAGCTTCGTATTTCTCACGCATCCGTTCGTAGTCTTTAGAATTGTGCTCTAGATGTCCCAATTCATGTAAAATGACCTTCAAACGTATTTCTGGGTCTAAATCCCCGTTGATGTAAATAACCCTGTTTATAGGGTCAAGAAAGCCGTTTCTGGGCCACTGACTAGAGTCGAACTCACAAAGAGACACGTTGAACTGCTCAAGCAATTCGTTTTCAGTCATAAACCTCACTTTTCCTTACTGCTCATATAGCCCGCAATGATGCCACGGATTGCCCGCTTATCATCATCAGTCAACGGTTTACCGTCGAACATCATGGCGTTGTCAATAATGCTATCTATGTCATGGGAGTTGGTTGGTTGTTGTTCGTTAGAAATTCCCCAATCTGCTACAGTATCCGGTGATATTCCCAATAAATGACATATCTTGAAAACATTCTCAGCTTTTGCGTTCATGATACCACGCTCCAAAATAGAGCGAACAGTAGTGTAAGAGATGCCGCTTTCTGTCGCAAAAGCTCTAACATTTCCATATTTAGCTATAATAAGCTCTTTAATTCTTTCTTCAGCCTGCATTTTTTATAACCCTCATTTTTATTTCTACCTATATATTAGCACAGAAAATCGTATAGGTAAATAAAAAAAAGTAAAAAAAATCGTATTTTTCTGTTGACAGTATACGAAAATTAGTATATACTTAAATCAAGCTTAAGGAAGGAGGAAGCAAATGAAAAACATCGAAGAAGTTCGTAAGAGTAAAGGCGTAACATTAGTAGACATCGCAGACTTGCTCGGAGTTGATTACCGCACGGTTCGTAGTAAAATCAACGGTGTTACAGATTTTAGTTTCGGTGAAACAGTAGCTATCAAAAAGGCGTTTTTCCCAGAATACGAATTAGAATACCTATTCAGCGAACGTGTCGAAGCCTAAATTTTTTTAACCTAAATATACGAAATTTCGTATAGATTAGGAAGGAGCAAACATGAAACCAAAACGATATCCATATAGTGGGAAATCAAAAACCTCAACTATTGAAATAGTCAAGGCTTGGAAAAATATCTATTCAGACTTTATTGTCAAAAGCCAAAAAGAACAAGAAAAGTCTGAACAGGAGTTGGATAAAGCTATTCATGAGCTTTATCAGTAATATCATTGAGAATTTTAGTTGCCTTTTGATTAGCAAGAACATCCACTTGCATATCCTTGGCATTTAACAACTTCTCAATGACATCTATAACAGCTGGCGTCGCAACTTCAGCTGGATTCTTCTCAATGAATTCGGCTATTAGGTTGTAACTAACCTGCTTTAAACTTTCAAAGTCGTTCATAGAATTTTCTCCTTTCCGTAATGTTTGACTTGCGATTTTCATAAGGAGTAGAGAAGTCTTATTCAACCGTTTGTCATGTATATAATTATATCAGAAAGGATAGAATGACACAATATGTTGTGTTCTAAATACAATCAAACACTATATATTGTGTTTTGGAATTGAATATGAAAAAAACTTTAAGCAAGTTACTGATTGACAGAGGAATGACAGTCACAGAGTTAGCTGAAAAGACTGGTATCAGCTATAACACGTTGATGAACATCGGAAAGAGAGACCTTTCTTTCAGTAGAATGGTGAAAATCGCTGACGCTTTAGATGTTAGTTTAGACGAATTCAGAAAGGATAATACATGAACAACCCATTCAAACCACTAGCTGACCAATTCGACAGCATGCTGACGGCAGTCATAGCAAACAAAACAAAAGCGTTCGACTTAGACGAAACGCTCCCAATGTTGCTAACTGCTAAACAGTGCCAGTCCATGCTTGGGATTGGTAACTATACCGAATTCTTACGAATCACCAACCTTGACGGCTTCCCTAAAATCGACAAAGGCCGAGGGAGTCAAATCAGATACCCACGGGACCCCGTAAGAGATTGGTTTAACAACAATTGGCAAGAGATTGCCTAGTACATAACCCTAGCCGTAGCAGTGAGCTAGTGAGGAGATATAAAGCGATACCAACTAAGTAAGCAACAACGATTTGATATTCATAAGTCTCCTTAAATATATATGAATTAAAAAACCTCACGCGGTTAGGGAAAACAGAAAGGAAATTAAAAATGAAAAAACTACTTAAATGGCTATTTGTAAAAGAGAAACAAGAACCGGAATATTTCTTCGAACCCGTATGGACACCATACGAGGAAAACGAACGCAAATACGAAGCTCGCAAAAAACGTGAACAAGAGCTTTTGGCAAAATACGGAAACCGATAAGATCACAATCTTCAATCCGTAGCCACGGCCCCATCGTGGAGTGTAACTTTATACCCATATCTTTCCCAAAAATATAAACTTTACTTTTCCCACACTTATCTTTCTAAAAAAACATATTCGCAAAGCGGTGGGGCTATGGGTGCGGATTGAAGCACTAAAAAAAGCACAGGTAAGGGCCTGTGCAGAAAAAACATCTATACAAGGAGTATACCATGAAAACATCTAAAATTACAACACTTTCAGCAATCGCAATCGCTACAGCTTTTCTCGGCGGGGCAGTGTCAGCGGACGAAACCACTCAACCAGCAGTAGACACACAACCAGCGGTGTCTAATGTCTACACAGCTGATAATGCTGGGAATATTACGGTGACACCGTCTGAACCAGTGGTGGAAACTCCAGCGGTATTTACTCCACCAGCACCGGTAGAATCTCAACCGATTGCAGAAACTCCAGCAACAACTACAGAAGTAGCTGAAACTCCAGCAGCGCCTACTACAGTTACCAAAGAAGGCACAGAAATTACAGTTTCTAACCCAGAAGTTGAAGTAACTTTCCCGAATGGCACTGGTAAATACTCACCATTCAAAGTTGAATACAAAGATATTCAAATTCCGGACGATGTGCCGGTTAACGAGGGCGACAAGGTTACTTTTGACTTGCCCAAAGAAGTGAAATTCCAAACCTCTTACGAGTTTGATGTGCACAACCCAGATAAAGCAGTGGTTGGGAAAGCTACAGCAGACGCTACCACTAACAAGGTGACAACTGTATTCAATGACTATTTCAAATCACACCCTTTGAATAAGATCATGAACTTAAAACTAGATGCAAGCTGGACAGATAAAGTTGTATCTGGCAAGCCAGTAAATGTCAACTTTAACGGTACTGTGGTAACAGTCAATGTAGGTTCAGAGCAAGTAATTGGCAAAGATGAATTGATTGCAAAATGGGGATTTCAAGATAAAGAAGACCCTACTGTGATTAATTGGACAGCCCGTGTTAATTATGCTAAGAAAGTGCTCAACTATGTCAAAATCATTGATGAAATGAGCGAGAACCAAAAGCTGGTTGATAGCTACTTTGAAATTAAAAACATTGAAAGTGTTGATCCTTGGGTCGACAAAGGTTCAGCTATGGACTTAGTTAAGTCTATCTCAAAATCAGAGCATGGCTTTGAAATCAAAATGGATAGACTGGACCACATGATTTATCTTTACTACAAGACAAAACTAACAAATGCGGTTAAGGACTCTACTAACCCAACAAACAAGATTGAGTTAAAGGCTGAGAATGATGGTTCTGTTGCATACCAAAAAATTCAGCTTGTTGGTGGCCGTGGGGATGCGTCCGGTGAGAATAAACCAGAGCCAACTTTTGAAATTCCCCGTGAAGCTCCAAAAGTTGACATCCCAGAATTTCAAGGCGGCATCCCTGGTATCCCGGAAGTACGAGAATTGCCACCATTTGAAGGCGGTGTGATTCCGAATGATGCCCCTATCCTCGATTTGCCAGAATTGCACATCCCAGTAGAGCCAACACCAGAAAAACCTAGCACACCGAAAGAAGTACCTAGCAAGCCTGTAGAAGCGCCAAAAGAAAAAGTGGCACAATCTGCCACAGTATCTTATAACTTCGCACCGGTAAACAAAGAGACACCTAAAACAGCCGTTTACGGTGGTGTTCTTCCTAACACTGGTGAAAAAGAAGGAATTGCTAGCACTTTAGGATTGGTAGTCATCGCAGCAGGTATCACTGGCCTTACGCTTGGATTCAAGAAACGCAACGAAAGCGAGGGTTAAGTGAATGAGCATCGCAATAAATAAGTTAGAAATCGAAAACGTTAAACGAATCAAAGCAGTCAAGGTTGAGCCATCACCTACTGGTCTCACAGTAATCGGTGGAAATAACAATCAAGGTAAAACAAGCGTTCTAGATTCTATCGCTTGGGCACTCGGTGGAAATCGATTTAAACCTAGCAAGGCAGCTCGTGAAGGTTCTGTCGTTCCTCCATCTCTTAAAATTACCATGTCAAATGGATTGATTGTTGAGAGGAAAGGAAAAAACAGCTCTCTGAAAGTAATTGATCCGAACGGCAATAAAGGCGGTCAACAGCTCCTCGATAGTTTCGTTGAGGAATTGGCTATCAACCTCCCGAAATTTATGGATAGCACAGCTAAAGAGAAAGCTGACATCCTTTTGCAAATCATCGGAGTTGGTCCTCAATTAACCGAATTAGAAATTAAAGAGAAGCAGTTATATGACCAGCGCCATGCCATCGGTGTAATTGCTGACCAGAAGGAGAAGTCCGCAAAAGAACAGACCTATTATCCAGACGCACCGAAAAAGTTGGTTTCCATTGCAGATCTGATTACAGAACAACAAGAGGTGTTGGCTAAAAACGGAGAGAATGCTCGAAAACGTCAAAACGCTCAGCAAATTAAAACTGCCTACGAAGGCAAACTTGCTGAAGTTAACCGTTTGTCAGAACAATTGAAGGCAGCTCAAGCAGAATTGGAAACTCTTGAAAACGACCTTCAAATCGCTACCGACTTAACGATTGACCTTATCGATGAATCTACAGAAGAAATCGAAAGCAATATCGCTAATATCGAGCAAATCAACCTCAAGGTTCGAGCTAATCTTGACAAAGAAAAAGCTGAAGAAGAAGCTAGAGTTCAACGTGATGAATACAACAGATTATCTAGCGAAATCGAAGCTGTCCGAAAAGACAAGCGTGACCTGTTAACTAATGCTGACCTACCACTCGAAGGTCTATCTGTCAACGATGGAAAACTTCTCTATCTCGGCCAAGAGTGGGATAACATGTCAGGTTCTCAACAACTCATGGTAGCGACCGCAATCGTCCGAAAACTAAAACCGGATTGTGGCTTCGTTTTAATCGACAAGCTCGAACAAATGGACCAAATCACACTGGATCAATTTGGAAAATGGCTTAAGGATGAAGGTCTACAAGCTATTGCAACGAGAGTGTCGACCGGTGATGAATGTGAAATCATTATTGAAGATGGCTACAGCATCGACAATAAGACCCATCAACCAACAGTAGAAGCCCAATCTGAGGCACCTATAACACCATCATGGCAAGGAGGATTTTAATGCAAATCACAAGAGGAATTAAAGCCAGAGCTCAGAAAGTCGTTATCTACGGCCCTGAGGGGATTGGTAAGTCTAGCTTTGCAGCTCAGTTTCCAGACCCTGTGTTTATCGACACGGAAGGCTCTACAGACAATATGGATGTAGCTAGATTTGATAAGCCATCAAGCTGGACCATGTTAATGAACGAGATTGCTTTCATCAAAGCAAATCCCGACTCGTGCAAGACTCTGGTAATCGATACAATCGATTGGGCTGAGTCGTTAGCAGTTGAATCTGTGTGTGCTCAACACGGCAAAAAGGGAATCGAAGATTTTGGATGGGGCAATGGATATACCTACGTCCGTGAAGAAATCGGTCGTTTCCTAAACAGTCTAAGCGAATTGATTGACCTTGGTATCAATGTCGTACTGACTGCACACGCTCAGATCAAGACCTTCACTCAACCGGATGAAATGGGTAGCTATGACCGTTACGAACTCAAACTTGGGAAGAAAACAAGCTCACAGACAGCTCCGTTGGTTAAAGAATGGGCCGACATGGTTCTATTCTGTAACTACGAAACAATCGTAATGACTGACGAGAAATCCAAGAAGTCGAAAGCGCAAGGTGGACAACGTGTCATGTATACACAACATCACCCAGCGTGGGATGCCAAGAATCGTCACAATCTACCCAATAAACTGCCGCTAGACTACGCTGGAATTGCTCATATCTTCAATAATGTCCAAACTGCCCAGAAGCCAGTAGAGGTACAGACTCCACCGCCGGCACCTAAGGAACCAACTCCAGCGCCAGTGGAAGAAACACCTATTCAAACTCAAACACCAACTCCAGAACCACAAGAGCCGGTCAACCCTGCACCAGTGGAACGTGGAGCTTATCAAGAGCCCGCTCCATTCATCGAGCCCGCTCTCCGTGACCTAATGATTGCTAACCAGGTCACTGAACAAGAACTTCAACAAGCTGTAGCCTCTAAAGGTTACTACCCTATCGAAACACCTATATCAATGTACGACAAATCATTCATCGACGGGGCTCTAGTAGCTACTTGGGACCGTGTCTTTGAAATGGTAAAAGAAATCCGTGGATCAGAATTTTAGGAGGAATATAAACAATGACTACACTTAACAATAACTTTCAACGTGAATTTGGCTGGGACGACACTATTCAAGAAGACGCTAAGGAGTTTATCACACTAACTCCCGGTGATTATGTCTTCACTGTAACAAACTTCGAACGTGGACGTCACACTCCCAACCCACAAAATCCTGGGAAACTTCCAGCGTGTAACAAAGCGATCATCACAATTCAAGTTGAGACTGAAGAAGGCCTTGCAACAATGATACACAATCTATTCTTGCACTCATCTACCGAAGGGATGCTCTCAGCATTCTTTGGCGCTATTGGACAAAAGAAACACGGAGAACCACTTCAAATGAATTGGAATACCGTTGTAGGTTCAACAGGGGTGTGTCGTGTAGGAAACCGCACATACAAAGATGTTGTGTATAACGACGTTAAACAAATGATCTACGCTGACAGTGTTGATTGGACAAAAGTATTGAATGCCAATGTTTCTCAAGGTGGCGGACAACAAGCACCACAACAACAAGCCCCTAGCTACCAAGCAGCTCCTCAGCAAAATCAAGGGTATCAACAACCTCAACAAGCCCCTAACGGTGGTGGATTTGGAGGATTCTAATGCAGCTTAGACCTTACCAAGAAGAGGCAAGGGCTAAAGTACAGCAAGAGTGGAAGGAGGGCAGGAAGCGCACGCTACTTGTCCTACCCACTGGCTGTGGTAAGACCATCGTCTTTTCGAAAATCATAGAAGATCGTGTCAAGATGGGAGAACGTGTCCTTGTTCTCGCTCATCGTTCAGAACTTTTGGAACAAGCCAGTGATAAATTAATGACTGCTACAGGATTAGGAACGGCGCTAGAAAAAGCTGAAAATACTTCAATCGGCTCATGGTTTCGTGTTGTCGTCGGTTCGGTGCAGACTATGCAGCGTGAGAAACGACTCAGTCAGTTTCCACCTAATCACTTCGATACTATTGTCATCGACGAGGCTCACCACGCTATATCAGACGGCTATCAGCGTGTGCTAGAACATTTCGGAGAAGCCAACGTCTTAGGTGTCACAGCCACGCCGGATCGTGGTGATATGCGAAATTTAGGAAGCTATTTCGACAGTTTAGCTTATGAGTACCCCTTGGTTGACGCTATTAAATCAGGGTATCTATCGAAAATCACAGCTATTACAATCCCTCTCGAGCTTGACTTATCAACAGTCAGTCAGCAAGGCGGTGATTTTAAAGCCAGTGAAATTGGAACAGCCCTAGACCCTTATCTCGAACAGATTGCAGACGAGATGGTAAAACAGTGCAAAGACAGGAAAACAGTTGTTTTCTTGCCGCTAGTTAAAACATCGCAGAAATTCCGAGATATCCTAAACGAGAAGGGTTTTCGAGCTGCTGAGGTGAACGGAGAGTCCAAGGATCGCGCTGAAATCCTAGAAGATTTCGACAAGGATAAATATAACGTTTTGTGCAACTCAATGCTATTAACTGAGGGGTGGGATTGTCCAACAGTTGATTGTGTGGTTGTGTTAAGGCCGACAAAAGTCCGTGCTCTGTATAGTCAAATGGTGGGTCGTGGAATACGTCTCGCTCCAGGGAAAGAGAATCTATTACTACTCGATTTCTTATGGCACACTGAACGTCACGAACTTTGTAGACCAGCGCACTTAATCGCTAGCAGTCCAGAAGTTGCCAAAAAGATGACCGAAAACATGGCCGAAGATACCGAGGTTGAGTTCAGTCTATTGGAAGCCGAAGAACAAGCTGGAAAAGATGTTGTCGCCGAGAGAGAAGAAGCTCTCGCTAAGCAACTCGCAGAGCAGCGAAAGAAAAAACGCAAACTTGTGGATCCATTGCAGTTCGAAATGTCAATCCAAGCCGAAGATTTAGCGGACTATGTCCCATCGTTTGGTTGGGAGATGGCTCCTCCTTCAGAAAAACAGCTTAAAGCCCTCGAGAAGTTCGGTATTTATACTGAGGAAATCGGCAACGCTGGTAAAGCTGGTAAACTACTAGACCGCTTAAACAAACGCAAAGACAGTGGATTGGCCACACCTAAGCAAATACGATTGCTCGAAGGCCGTGGCTTCCGCAATGTCGGAATGTGGAAATTTGAAGAAGCTAGCAATTTGATTAACCGAATCGCTGCGAGCGGCTGGAGAATGCCAAAAGGAATCATTCCAGCTACATACCAACCAGAATAAAGGAGATTAAATGTCAGAAGGTACTTTTTATTTAATCCCACTCTTAGATTATATTGACCCTTCTACATTGTCTTATCAAGAGTGGGTAAACGTAGGAATGGCCCTAAAACAAGAGGGCTACACGGCAATGGATTGGGATACTTGGTCTCAATCTGATAGCCGCTATAAAAAAGGCGAGTGTTTTAGTAAGTGGGATACCTTCCAATACGACGGAGGGGGTGCTGTTACTGGCGCAACTATCACACAAATGGCGAAAGAAAACGGCTGGGAACCAATGAATAAGTCGGGTAAAAGCTATGAGCTCGACTGGGATTCTACAATCGACCGTGATTATCAAATCGTAGATAAGAACTGGGTCGAATCAAAGGAAATCCGAGAACCGATTAATTGGCATCCAGTCCAAGACCTTGTCAAATACATCGAAACGTTGTTTGAAATGACTGATCTTGTTGGTTATGTCACTTCAACTTATCCGATTGAAACAGAAAATGGCCCAATCTATAAGCCAACTCAAGGCAATTACGACAGGACTGCCGGAGAGCTTATCAAAGAACTTCAGAGCAATGGCGATGATATTGGTGCAGTATTCGGAGACTACAAGGAAGAAGCTGGTGCCTGGATTCGCTTTAACCCCTTGGATGGGAAGGGTGTCAAGAATGATAATGTCACCGATTTTAGATACGCTCTAGTAGAATCAGACAGCATGGAGCTTGGGAAACAGTACGCTCTATTTAGAGAGTTAGAGCTTCCTATTGCGACACTGGTACACTCTGGACACAAGTCGCTACATGCAGTGGTACGAGTGGATGCTAGAGACTACCAAGAATATCGAAAACGTGTCGATTACATTTATCAGATTTGTAAAAAAAACGGGCTTGATATTGACACCCAAAACCGTAATCCAAGTAGACTTTCTCGCATGCCTGGAGTTATCCGAAATGGTCATAAGCAATTCTTGATTGATACAAATCTGGGGAAAGCCAACTACGAAGAATGGTATCAATGGGTTGAAGATTTAAACGATGACCTTCCTGATCCTGAAACACTAGCAGACGAGTGGGACCACCTTCCAGATTTAGCCCCAGAACTTATCCACGGTGTGTTGCGTCAGGGTCATAAGATGCTGATTGCGGGCCCATCAAAAGCTGGCAAGTCGTTCGCTCTAATCGAGTTATCAATAGCTCTCGCAGAAGGTAGGGAGTGGTTAGGTTGGCAGTGTGAGCAAGGAAAAGTCCTCTATGTCAACCTTGAATTAGATAGACCATCAGCCTTGCACCGCTTCAAAGATGTCTACACTGCTATGGGAATTGAACCTAAATGTGTAGCAAATATCGATGTTTGGAACCTTCGTGGAAAAACTGTGCCAATGGACAAATTAGCACCTAAACTTATTCGACGCTCACTCAAAAAGAATTACCAAGCGGTTATCATCGACCCTATCTATAAGGTACTGACTGGTGACGAGAACTCAGCGGATCAAATGGCACATTTTACTAATCAATTCGATAAAGTGGCTACTGAACTAGGGTGCGCCGTAATCTACTGTCACCACCACTCTAAAGGGAGTCAAGGTGGTAAAAAATCAATGGACCGAGCTAGTGGCTCAGGAGTGTTCGCTCGTGACCCGGACGCTCTGGTCGATTTGGTCGAACTAGACCTTAACGAAGATATTATCAACGCAAGAATCGAAAAAGCGACAGCTAAGATATATCAACGAGCCTTGCAAGAACAAGCAAACGATTACTATCAACACTATGTCAGTCTTGATGATTTAGAAAGCCGATATCAAATGCAACAACATTTTGATAAAGGTATCCCAGACATCATGAAACGAGAGCCTTATCTAAAAGAGGTAAAAGACACTGTGCGTAGTATAGAGATTGCTAGTGCTTGGCGAGTTGAGGGAACACTTCGTGAATTTGCTAAATTCCCACCTAGAAATATGTGGTTTAGCTATCCAGTCCATGAAGTGGATACTACTGGAGTGTTGGCTGACATCCAATTGGAAGATGCGGCACCCGGTTGGAAAAAGAACCTAAAAAAAGGTCCAGAATCGAAAAAGAAGACAACGGAAAAAAATAAAGAAAAACTGGTTAACGCCATCCAAGCATTAGACGATGGAATGGAACCAGTCACGATTGATGATATTGTGGAATATTTTTCAACAGAAGATAAACCTATTAGCGAAAAAACCATCAGAAGATGGATCAAAAACTCAGGTATTTTTTTGGTGAAAAACGGAAAAATTCACCAAAAAAATACCTGAAAATTCAAAAAGGGACAGGGACAAATTGGGGACAAATTGGAGGGACAAATTGGAAGAAAAAACCCATTTTGTCCGTCCCAAAAAAGGGACAAATTGGAAAATGTCCGGATGTCCCTAAAACCTAATAGGGACAAGGGACAAATTGGAAAATGTCCCTAAGAAATCGCTCAACCATGCGGGTTTGGAGTGATAGGGACAAATTGGAAAAAATAGGGACAAAAATAGGGACAGAATTCTATCTATATTCATAGATAGAATTTGGGAAATGTCCCTGAGAGTTCAGAAGAACAGGTACAGGAACATGGGGGTCCTAAGACTCCCCCATGTAACCCTGTAACCCTGTCCTTCACTCTGAACTTAGGCGCGAAAAAGAAAGTGAGTGGTGAAGTGAAAATTAGAAAAATGAGAGAGGTTGGATATGGTGATTGAGTTTTTCTTGTCAATGAAAAAAATTCCAACTACAACACACCAACAGAAACAAGTCACTGTGGTGAATGGTAAACCAAAATTCTATGAGCCTCAAAAGTTGAAAGAAGCTAGAAACTTATTTACAACCCTGCTTGCTCCGTACACACCAAACGAAAAAATTGAAGGGCCTATTCGTCTAACGGTGAAATGGCTATTTCCTAAAATCAAAAAAGCGACTCATGGTCAATACAAGACTACTAAACCAGATACAGATAATCTGCAAAAGCTTCTAAAAGATTGCATGACTGATCTCGAGTATTGGAAAGATGATGCTCAAGTCGCTAGTGAGATTGTTGAGAAGTTTTGGTCAGACACTGTTGGGATATATGTCAAGGTGGAAGAGCTATGAATTATATCAATTTCTTCGAGACTGAAGTTCCGAATTGGATGAGAGAAAACAACCAAATGATGCAGCAGGTCGGATTCAACACCCCTGCATACTGGAATTGGGTAGTCATCTCTATCGACAAGGTCTGTGAAAAATACAATAACGATATTTTGGTCAAAAACCAATTTCATATTATCTGGGATTTCCTAGATGAGAAGGCTAGGGAGGTCTCAGGTACAAATAATGGTAAAACGGTGGACTGATCCGCATGGCTGGCATTAAATATGCACCACGGCCATACGATAAATCGGTAACAGTGTTAGAACGTGTGGAGTATTTTAGACTCTGGTTTTATACCACACACCAAAAGAGAGGCGCGGTGGCAATTAAACTAGGTATCAACGCAAAGAAACTCAATCGTATCTTAACGCTGGAGCAGTTACCGGATGAAGAATTACTAAAGGAGATGATGAAGCTATGCGAGCGAAAGAGTTTGCACTCTACAAGGGTGAAGAATTGCTAGCAATGGGAACTAAGCGTGAAATTGCTAAACAATTGGGCGTGTCAGCTAGTACCGTTGGTTACTATGGAACGCCGGTATACGCTCGAAGAACATCGGAAAATGGAAGGAGATTAGTAGAGCTATGAAATACAAGGTTATCGTATATTACGACGGCATGGAAGACAGTGAGCATGTCTTCAGTAATAAGAATGATGCGATTAACGAGTTATACCGCCTAAGAGGTGTGAAATATCGCAATGCAAGGAAGTATAAGGTGGAAATGGTGGAATGTGATGGATAGACAAGAAGCAATACAAACGCTATCGAAGGTAGGGAAGATTTCTGTATCGTACGCAGAAGACCTATATGACTCATTCTTCCCGAAACCAGTCGTTCCACAATATGTGGCAGATTGGTATGAGGAACATAAATATAATTTAAATAGTGAAATATACTATTTGATTAGGTATTGGGGAGATGAAGAAAGAAATTCAGATTTCTATAAATGGTTTGATGATACAAAAAACGAAGCAATCAAAACCCTCGTCAACATGCACCAGTTCGGGTATGAGGTCGAGAAAGAGCCTAGGTATACGGTTCGGATTAAAGGGATTGGTGGATACAGTAAATACCTCAATCGAGATACAAACACTCAAAGATGGCTTTTTGCATCGAAAACAGAACTTGAAAGATTTCGAGCACACCACACCCGCAAAGAGCTAGAGTCTAACGGCTTTGAATGGGTATTTAACTGTGAAGGCGTTGAAGTAACGGAGGTAACGGATGAACAATAATAAATAAAATCAACCATTGGGCAGATAACCGTGGGTTAAAACAAGCTGACCCTAAGATTCAGTGGATGCGGGTTACTGAGGAAGTCGGTGAGATTCGGGATGTACTCTTGAAACCGACGAAATTCACTGAACCACAAGCAGCACTGAAGGACGCAATCGGTGACACGTTGGTAACGATTATCGTGCTAGCACATCAATTAGATCTTGATGTCACTGAGTGTCTCGGTATTGCATACGAGGAAATTAAGAATAGAAAGGGAAAGATGGTAAATGGAACATTCGTCAAAGAGGAAGATTTATAATGAGCTGGCAGTCGCCACTATTCTACTAATAGTATCACTAGCTATTAACGTGACTACTGTCCTACGAGTGGTTAACAGACCAATCGACACCGTGGTTATCCATAAGGCCGACAATGCCGTGGAGCTACATGGCAAGGTAACCGGCAAATCTATGGTTGGTAAGCTCTACACTATTGATTGTGGCGCTTACGGGAAATTCCTTGTCAGCAAGGAGCAGTACGACAGCGTACAGGTTGGGGATGATATCCCTAGCTATTTGAAGGAGAGAGGACAATGATTCCAAGATTCAGAGCGTGGCTTAAAGAAGATAAAGAAATGATAGATGTGGATGAAATGCATTTCAAAAATGGTGAGCTTGATTTTATCGGAAATGGTATAACTTGGATGTACAAAAAGAGCGATTATTTTTTCTTTCAAATCAAAAGCCTTTGCATTACTGGTGGCATGGCTAAATCTAACGTATGTGAGGTGGTAGCTTAATCCTTCTTTATTCTTGTAAATAAAAAAAGACCCAGACTAATGCCCAGGTCTATCCAAACGCTAATAATATTATTATACCATAAAGGAATGTAATTTATGAGAACAGTGGAACGGCTGCAAAAAATCAAGGCGCTTGATAGATACATTGACAGTCAGATAGAACAGATCAAACGGCTGGAATCGCAAGCGCTAAAAGTCACGGCTAGTGCTATGCAGACTGACATGGTCCAAGGTGGCAAACGTAAGGGCAAGGATGATATCTATGTGGAGCTTATGACGGCCCGTGAAGAAGTAGAACGATTTACTGCTGAGGCTATCAAACAGAAACTAGAGTTTCGCCGGCAGATAGCAAACGTGGGGGATATAGACGCTAGGTCCCTATTGCAAATGGTATATATAGACCAGCTAGATATCTGGCAGATATGCGACCGCATGGGCTTTAGTAAGGCTACATACTATGTTAAGTTAAGACAAGCTGAGAAGTATTTAGATTAAACTATATTGGTATATACCAATCCATACTGCATCATACTATCAACGTGGTAATATAGTATTATCGAATCAGAAGGACACAGCAGTGTTCCTTCTTTTACTTTATCTGAAAGGAGGTATGCCAATGCCAATGGTCAGACGATGTAAGGCAGAGGGGTGCCATGCCTTAGCAGAGAGACCAGCACACTACTGCACTACTCATCATAGTATGGAAGCAGCATACATAGCAGAGCGAGAGAGATACTCACGCACAAGATACAACAAGCGAGTAAGGAACAGAGATGATGAGAGCAAGGAACGGTATGCGTTCTATCGTTCAAAGACTTGGTCTTCTATTCGCAAGATTGCATTGGAACGTGACAACTATCTGTGTCAGTACTGTCTAGCGTTGGGTGTGACCACACCAGACGCACGTATAGGCGACCACGTAACACCCGTTGAAATAGCTCCAGAACTTAGGACTGAAATTTCAAACGTAGTAGCTACATGCAGGAGCTGCGATAATACGAAACGTACTTTAGAGCAAGAAATCTATGGTACTGGTCAAAATAGAACGAAACAGAACACCGAACTACGACTTTCTGTGGCAACGTGGGCAGATTTAATAGCCCGCAAAAAAGAGGACGTCGTTAAACCCCTCTAATAAGCCCATAGCACGATTTTATAATAAGGGTGGTATAATAACCCTCGAGATGATTTAAAATTGACCCCCGCCCCTTCTCGTGCCAAGGAGAGCCGCCACAAGGTGTTTTCTTACACCGCACGCCAATTTTGAGGGTTTTTAAGCGGTGTCATAACAAAGATAGGAAGTGAGAAAATGGCGAATAAGTCACCAGCCAAACGGAAACCGTTTTATGAGCAAAATGACCGCTTTCTACCCATTGACCCACCGAACTATTTGGGCACAGTGGCGAGGTCAGTTTGGACTAAAATCATTCCGTATTTAAAAGCGACAGAAAAGGTCGAACGTATTGACACGTTTCTTGTGGAAACCTACTGTACTAACTACGAGATTTACAAAAAAGCTTATGAGGACGTGAAAGAAAACGGTATCCAAACCGAGATTAAGAAAGTCATCCAAGCACAAGGTAGTGGCGAGATTCTAGGCGAGCAATCAATGGGATTTAGAAAGAACCCTGCCGTTGCGACGATGAAAGATGCCACTGAAACCCTTAATAAGATAGGTATTCAGCTAGGTTTAACGCCTAAAGGAAGGGCTGAATTAGCTGAAATAGCCGGAAGTCAAGCGGATAATTCTTCGATGAAAGATAAAATGGCAGCATTCTTTAAATAAAGGAGGTGAAACATGCAAGAGATTGATTTAACCAAGTCAAAAGATGTAATCGGTGCTTATAATAGCATCGATTTTTCTTATGAGCGAAAAACCTATACCGACTATGGCACACAATACTGTTTCAATGTGCTAGATGGCAAGATTGTCGCTGGCTACAATATTCAATTAGCATGTTTCCGACACCTCCGAGATTTGCAAAGACAAGGTGATAGCGATTTTCCTTATGTCTATTCAGTCGAAGCGTTTAACCGTTTCTTGAAATTCCTATCACTAGTGCCAAATGTTGATGATCTAAGCCAAAAACTAGAGCCTATGGATTGGCAGTATTTCATATTTGCCCAACTCTTTGCATGGTTCGATTTAGACGATGTACCAAGGTTTTCAAATATCATTATCTCGATTGCCCGTTCACAAGGTAAAACGATGATAGCTGGTATTTGCCTTAATTTCTCTTATCTGATTGAAATTATCGGGCAAAGTAACCAAGATTTCCTTGTTAGCTCGCTAAACTTTGACCAGACGATGAAGCTATATACTTATGTTAAATCTATGATGGCTAGAATCATCGAGAACGAGCCGTTTAAGTCGCTAGCAGAAGAAACACAAGTTCAACTGTATTCACGGGAGATTAAGTCGCTCGTAGATGCCAATACTATTCATACCATTTCTTTTGAGTCTGGTAAGTTTGACGGTAAACACTTTAAACTGGCCGTGGCCGATGAGGTCGGTGAGCTTAGAACGGATGAAGGTATTTCTAAAATCACATCCGGTCAAGTCAACACTGAAGGTTCACGCTTTATTGAGATTTCAACATCTTACCAAACGCCCGATGTTCCATTTCATCAAGAGCAGAAAAAACTTATTGAAATCATGGAACGTGATTTTGACCGTTCTGGTGATGATCAGCTATGTTTAATCTGGTCGCAAGATAACTTGGAAGAGGTTTTTAAACCGGAAACATGGTCAAAGAGTAACCCACTACTTAACCACCCTAAACTAAAGGATGGCTTGATGAAAGGGCTACTTTCTGAACGTGATAAGAAGTTACTCATGGGAAAACTTGCCGATTTCCAAGTTAAGAACATGAATTGTTGGTTGCTGGCAGATAGCAATAGTTTCCTTGATTTGACTGATATTGAAAATGCAGTCGTTGATGAATTTGATATCAAGGGTAAGCGTGTTTATGTCGGTCTTGACGCTTCAATGTTCAGCGATAACACGGCTATCGGTTTCGTTTATCCGTACGTTGCTGAAGATGGCAGTCAGAAATGGCATATCGAACAGCATAGTTTCATTCCTTGGCAACAAGCAGGCTCGTTAGAAGCTAAAATGGAGCAGGACGGTGTCAACTATCGAGACTTGGAAACCAAAGGTTTTTGCACGATCACAAGCCACCCACAAGGACTTATCAACCCAGAGGAAGTGTACCGTTGGTTTTGTGAGTATGTAGAGGATAATCAGCTTGATGTGGTCTTCTTTGGTTATGATGCCATGATGGTTTCCAAGATTATCAAAGCCTTAGAGTCTAACACGAGCTTTCCACTTATGCCGATTAGGCAGCGTACAAGCGAACTGAAAGACCCGACAAAATTCCTTCAAACACTCTTTATCGAAGGTAATATCACTCGCCTTGATGATGAAATTATGCGTAAAGCATTGATAAATGCCGTAATCAAAGAAGACAACATCGGTATTCAAGTCGACAAAATGAAATCGACCTATAAAATCGACGTGGTGGACGCTCTTATCGATGCGTTCTATGACGGTATGTATGCGTTTGAAGATTACGCTATTACCAACAATCCAACGTGGAAGGTAGAACACATGAGTCAAGAGGCCGTTCTAAACTGGTTGAAAAACCCAGATAGTGGGCTACTAGAGGAGTATTAATACATGATTTTGAAGTTTTTTAAGGCGATTTGGGCTATTTTTGACATTTTGATGTTCATTTTAGCTGCAATTTCGCTTAATTTAACGACTTACAACCTTGGATATGTATGGTTTGGTATCAGCATGACCATTACATTCGTACTAGCAGGTTTAATTAGTGAGCTAGCTAGCAAGAAAGGCTAGAAAGGAGGTGATAATAATTGCCGATATTTAATTTAGCAACCGAAAGCCCACCGAGTAATCAAGGGGGCTTTTTTGATATCACTGATCCAGAGTTTTTAGCTACTTTGAATAGTAGTGAGTGGGTATCAGCCGAAACCGCTCTAAAAAACTCGGACCTATTCTCTATTATCAGTCAGCTATCTAATGACCTTGCTACTGCTAAGCTAACGACTAGCCGAAAACAGTTACAAGGGATTGTGGATAACCCATCTAACAACGCTAACCGCTTTAACTTCTACCAGTCTATCTTTGCTCAAATGCTCTTGGGCGGTGAAGCCTTTGCGTATCGCTGGCGTAACGATAATGGTCGTGATATGAAGTGGGAGTATCTAAGACCATCTCAAGTCACGTTCAACCGATTGGACAATCAGAATGGTCTTTATTACAACATCACATTCGATGACCCACGCATTCCGCCAAAACAACATGTTCCGCAAAGCGACATCTTACACTTCAGACTGCTATCTGTAGATGGTGGTTTGACAAGCGTAAGCCCGTTGATGGCTCTAGGTAGAGAATTAGATATTCAAAAGGCTAGTGATAAGTTAACGCTTAATTCACTTAAAAATGCCCTAAATGCCAATGGTATCTTGAAAATCAAGGGCGGTGGTTTGCTCGATTTCAAAACCAAGGTCTCACGCTCACGACAAGCGATGAAGCAAATGCAAGGTGGTCCGTTGGTGCTGGATGATTTAGAGGATTTTACACCTCTTGAAATCAAGTCCAACGTGGCCCAACTACTTAAGCAAGCGGACTGGACGACCGGACAATTTGCAAAAGTCTACGGTATCCCAGAGAACGTTGTCGGAGGTCAAGGTGACCAACAGTCTTCACTAGAAATGAGCTCAAACGTCTATTCTAAAGCAGTCGCACGTTATTTAAGGCCATTTCTCAGCGAACTGTCTCAAAAACTTTCGTGTGATGTTGATGCGGATATTTTCCCAGCGGTTGACCCGACTGGTGCTAACTATATCAGCCGTATCAATAGCATGGTTAAAAGTGGCACACTCGCACAAAATCAAGGCTTGTATATTTTGCAACAAGCTGAGATTTTGCCTAAAGAGTTGCCAAAGGGTGAAAACCCTAACCGAACCATATTGAAAGGAGGTGAGACAAATGGGCAAGATTGACATTAAAGGCGATATTGTAAGCGATGATGCTGGTGCTTTTTACGAATACTTTGGCATGTCTAGTACCTATCCCAAACTGGTACAGGATGCCATTGCTAACGATGAAGACGAAGAAATCACGCTTAATATAGCGTCAAATGGTGGTGATGTGTTTGCAGCTAGCGAAATCTATACAATGCTTAAGGCTAGTGGCAAGCGTATTGTGGTTAATGTGCAGGGCCTTGCGGCTAGTGCTGCGAGTGTCATTTCTATGGCTGGTGATACCGTGCGTATCAGTCCAACGGCACATATTATGATTCACAAAGCGTCTACTGGCATTGTTGGTAACAGCGATGACCTAGAGCATCAATCAGCGGTCTTAAATAGCATTGATGAGTCTATAGCTTTGGCTTATGAAATGAAGACTGGTCTTAAACAACCGGAATTACTAGATCTTATGGCTAAAGAGACATGGCTTAATGCTAAAACTGCCGTTGATAAAGGGTTTGCGGATGAAATCATGTTCTTCGATAACGATGAAGAAGAAATCATGGTTACGAATGCCGTGCATCAACTACCAAGCAAATCAGCAATCACTAAATTTAAGAATATGATTGCTACACCTAAGACCAATTCATTGCGTGAGCAGAAATTGGCTATTTTACTTGAAAAATGAAAGGAAGATGATTGATGAAAACATCAAACGAATTGCATGACCTTTGGGTTGCTCAAGGCGACAAGGTCGAAAATCTTAATGAAAAACTTAACGTAGCTATGCTTGATGATTCAGTAACCGCTGAAGAATTGCAAGCAATCAAAAACGAGCGTGACACTGCGAAAATGAAACGTGACATGTTCAAAGAACAATATACTGAAGCTCGTGCTAGCGAAGTAGCTAACATGACTGAAGAAGACAAGAAACCTTTGACTGAAAACGAAGAAGAAGTTAAAGCTAACTTTGTTAAAGACTTCAAAAACCTAGTCCGTGGTCGTTACCAAAACTTACTTGATTCTAAAACAGACGCATCTGGTTCTGACGCTGGCTTGACTATCCCACAAGATATCCGCACAGCCATCAATACATTGGTTCGTCAATATGACTCATTGCAAGAGTATGTAAACGTTGAAAACGTAACTACTCTTACCGGTTCTCGTGTTTATGAGAAATGGGCTGAAATTACTGGTCTTTCTAAACTCGATGATGAAGCTGGTCAAATCGGTGCCAATGACGATCCAAAACTTTCTCTTATCCGCTACGCTATCAAACGCTATGCTGGTATTTCTACAGTGACAAACAGCTTGCTTGCTGATTCTGCTGAAAATATCCTTGCTTGGTTGTCTGGTTGGATTGCTAAAAAAGTTGTAGTTACTCGCAACAAAGCTATTTTGGAAGTTATCGCTACACTTCCAACTAAACCAACATTGGCTAAATGGGATGACATCATTGACCTCGAAGCTAAAGTTGACCCAGCAATCAAACAAACTTCATTCTTTTTGACTAACACTTCTGGCTTTACTGCTCTTAAGAAAGTTAAGAACGCTATGGGTGACTACCTCATGGAGCGTGATGTGAAATCACCTACTGGATACTCAATCGATGGTTTTGCAGTTAAAGAAGTTTCTGACCGCTGGCTTGCTAATGGTGCAGCTGGAGCTATGCCATTGTATTTTGGTGACTTGAAACAAGCGGTAACATTGTTCGACCGTCAACACTTGTCACTACTTTCAACTAATATCGGTGGTGGTGCTTTCGAAACTGACACTACTAAAGTACGTGTCATTGACCGCTTCGATGTTGTTAAAACGGATGAAGAAGCGTTTGTGCCAGCGTCATTTAAAGCCATCGCTGACCAAAAAGCTAATCTTACTGCCGGGGCTTAATTTAGGAGGTGAGCAATGAGTGTATCTAAGGAAACTATCATGCAGACCCTCAATCTGGATGAGACAGACGACACTGCACTCATTCCAGCTTACATTGAATCGGCTCAACAGTACATTATCAATGCAGTCGGGAATGACCCAAAATTCTATGACCTCGATAGCGTAGAATCTTTGTTTGACACGGCTGTAATAGCCCTCACAAGCTCTTATTTCACCTACCGAGTTGCTTTAACCGACACAGTGACTTATCCTATCAATCTCACATTGAATAGCATAATTGGGCAATTAAGGGGCTTATACGCAACGTATAGTGAAGAAAGAGGTGGCTAATGCCTAAAGTTAGATATTTACCCTCAGACTTTCGTTTCAAGGCTGATTTTGGTACATACCAAAGCACACCTAATAAGTTTACGGGTGTGAGCGTGCCAAAATTCGTCAAACAGTTTACGCTGCACTATAAGCCACATACTCGCACACTCAACCAAGAGTATTTAGCCCAACAAAATGGCGAAAGTGATACACGAGTAATTGTTATTCGCCATAATGCCAAAGTGATTGAAGGTCAAGTGGCTGTTCTAAATGGCACTCAGTATGATATTGTGCGTGTTAGTCCTAACGAAAACTTTGGACTTAATCGCTACGACTTTCTGACTTTGAGAAAGCACAAGAAAGTTGGGTGATGGCTTATGGTAGGGCTTGACAAAGCACTAGAGGGCTGGCTTGAAACAGTAGCTAGCATTGGTGATTTAACACCGGCGGAACAAGCTAAGATTACCACCGCTGGCGCAAAGGTGTTTCAAAAGGAACTGGAAGAGGTGACTCGTGAGAAACACTACTCAAATAAAAAAGATTTGAAGTATGGGCACATGGCTGACGGTTTATCTGTCCAATCCACGAATGCGGACGGCAGAAAAAACGGAGTGGCAACCGTAGGCTGGAAAAACAACTACCACGCTCAAAATGCCAGACGATTAAACGACGGCACTAAGAAATATCGTGCTGATCATTTCGTCACCAATGTCCAAAACGATAGCACTGTACAGAAAAAAGTGCTATTGGCAGAAAAAGCGGAGTATGAGAAACTCATTCGAAAAAAAGGAGGGAAGTGATTAAGTGTTAGCAACCGTAAAATTAAAAGAGCTAATTGACGGCAAAGAATTTGGTGAAATAAGCGAAGTATATGCAAACAACTTGCCTAAAGAGCTCGAAGAAAACACCGATAAGACAATCGTGTTACTCACCGAAAGCAATCCGTCCCTTGATTTGAGTGGGAATAATACCTTTTTCGGAAAAACAGACAGGGTAGAGGTACAGATTTTTTACAAGGCTGATATTGACTTTGATATTGAAGCCTTTGAAATGGAACTACTGAAATTCCTAAAATCTGAACACTACTCAATTACAGATATGAGAGAACATAGTATAGACCCCGATACATTACAGATTACGGCGGTCTTTTTTGTTGCTTTCGATAAATTGATTTAACAAAGGAGATTTTACTATATGGCAATTGTAGGTTTGAAAATGGTCCGCCTTGCTTTGGTTGACCCTAAAACCCAAAAACTACTTAAAGGCAATGATGGCCTTTCAACAGACGGTGTGATTGAAGTTGACTCTAAGATGCTCGGTACTCGTACCGCTAACATCTCTAACCTGGAAGGTCAAGCGACTAAAGTACCTGGGAACAACTCAGTGCAAGACGTGATGATCGCACCAGGTTCACCAACAGTCGCATTCGACTTCAATAACCTTGACTTTGAAATCAAACAAAAAATGCTCGGTTTTAAACCAGACGGCAAGGGCGGTTACGTGATGGATGGTGAGAAACCACACACAGCGGTATTGATTGAATCTGAAACGCTTGACCGCAAACATTCAGTGTTCTTTGGTTTTGCTAACGGTATCATGCAAGAATCAACTCAAAACGTTGCAACAGATACAGATACTGCTCAAACTCGTCAAGACGACAACATGACATTCAACGCCTTGTCAGCGGATGCGTTCGGTGGTGAGCCTTACAAGAAATACTATTCTGGAGCATCTACGTTTGATAAAACTAACATGTTCAAAGAAGTCTTCGGGGGCTATGTTCTCACTGGTACACCAGTAGTCGGTGGATAATCTAAATAATTCGCAAGAGGTCGGGCTCATGGCCTGACCTCTATTTTTGTTAAAGGAGTAAAGATAAATGGAAATCAAAACTATTCAAATCCCAGAAATCAGTAAAAAGGCATTTGAAGTAGCTACAAGCAACCGTAATGTCTTGCGTATGCACGAATACCAACTTGCCGTACTTAAAATCAGCGACACCGTTGAAGAAGGCGACACGCAAGAGCAAGCACAAGCGAGCTTCACAATCCTCAAAGAAATGCTTAGCTTTATCCGTGCCGTCCTCAAGTTGGATGATGAAGCCTATGACAAATTGCTTGATTTGGATAATGAGCGTACACAAGAGATTGCCGAAAAATTGGTGGGCTACATGTACGGATTGACAGACGAACAACTCGAAAATGCTGCTGGTGACATTGACCCAAAAGACTAAAATCTAAAGGCGAACAGATTTTTGATTTAGAAAATCGCATTGAAGATTTAAAAATCATTGCTAAAAAATCAATCCAAGGTTTTGGGTGGACACTAGATCAGTATTACGACACTGACTATTATGAGCTAATGAAAATCTTAAATGCCAAAGAGGAAGAAGATAGAATGGTTGACCCAACATCTTTACTCTAAATATTTAAGGAAAGGAGGAAAAATATTACATGGCAAAAGTACAAGCTACCATGTCCACGGAAATCGCCTTAGACACGTTACAAGCGGCTAACTCGATTAAACGGCTAACTCAGTTAGTCAATAGCTCTACCAACGCATGGAAGGCACAAGAAAGCCAAATGCGTAGTGCTGGTGACTATCTGGGAGCAGCACAAGCTAAGTACGATGGTTTGGGTAATGCTATCCAAAATCAACAACGTAAGATTGAGAAACTGAAACAAGAACAGTCTCAATTAAAAGGAAGCACCTCTGAAACCGCTGAACAGTACCTTAAGTACCAACAACAGATTGACCAAGCGACTACTCGTTTGGCATCGTTGGAAAACCAACAACGGCAAGCCAAAAGCAGTCTGGATTATCATCGGTCTGGGCTTGCTGAATTGCAAAAACAGTACAAACTGCAAAATGAATCGTCTGAAGCCTACGTTAAGCGTTTGAAGGCGGAAGGCAAAGAGGACGAAGCGAGGGAAGAGCAGCTTAAGCAATACAAGGGTTCGATTACTAACTTAAATAAGCAGTATGAGAAACAAAAGGATATGCTTGAGCGTGTCGCTCGACAATCTGGTAAAACCTCTGAAGAATACCTCGTTCAGCGTAGACGATTGGATGAAACGGCTACTAGTTTGGCTCATGCTCGCAATGCTGCTGATAGATTGAATGACGAGATTGAACAAAGTCAACGTTCTAGCACGTTCATTGGTCGCTTAAAGGATAGTTTTAAACGTTTAGGAAGTGAAGTCAGTGAGACTGAAACGAAAACCTCACGTTTGAAAGGTATCTTTGGGGCTACGTTTGCAGCTAACTTGATTAGTAACAGTTTCCAAAACGCATTGGGAGCTATCAAGGGTAAGTTTGACGAAATCGCCCAATCAAGTGCCGAATACGTTAAATATCAACAAACCATGAATGCCACTTGGCTTACCTTAACCGGCAATGCCGAAGAAGGTAAGAAGATGGTTGACATGACCAACCAAATGGCACAGGCAGCGGCTAACTCAACCGAAATGGTTGACGGTATGAACCAAAAATTCTATGCCGTAACTCACAACACCGAGTTAACCAAGCAACAAACGCAAGCTATCTTGACCTTGCAAGACGCATTTGGTCAGACCGATGCAGCCGTTGAGAATTTTGCTACTCAGTGGGCTCAAATGATTGCCAATGGTAAAGTCCAAGGGCAAGATATGATGTCAATCATCAATGTCTTTCCAGAAATGAAAAACCAGCTTAAAGAAGTAGCTGCGCAAGAATTGGGCATCGCTGATATGACCGCAGATAAATATGCGGAACTCCAAAAAGACGGTAAGATTACCGCTGAAATGGCACAAAAAGCCTTGTTCGAGTTGCAAGATAAATACAAGGATGCGACGGCTAACTTCTCAACTACTATCGGTGGTCTTGAAAGAACTATCCAGTCTCGTATGCCGGCAGTAGTTGCAGCATTCCGTGACCCAATTGATAAAATGAAAAACCCATTCTTACAACAGATTGGGAATTGGGTTGCTGACCCTAACACTGAAACTAAGTTTAAAGACTTAGGTGAGCATGTTTCCAAAGGGCTAGGGACTATCATGGACGCATTCTCTAAAGTGTTTAATCTCGGTGATGGTACAGATAAACTTAATGGCTTAATGGACGGTCTCAATAAGTTTGTCGATAATCTGAGTAAGAGTATCGCTAACAACGCCCCTAAAATCGTGGCTTTCTTCAAGGAAACCAAAGACAGTTTGGGTGCAGTTTTCAGCATTGGTAAAGATTTTGCTGGTGGTGTCTGGGAAGTTGCCGTTGATATGATTAAAGGTGTCGCTGGTGCATTCAACCTCATGACCGGCAACGGTAAGAAGGCGAAAGGTCCAGTCACATCACTATCTAAGGCATTAGGTGGTATTGCAAAACATAAGACGGCTATTAAAACAGTCGGTTCTTTGTTTGCTGCTTACTTTGTAGGTTCTAAAGTTGCTCTCGGTATTACGGCAGTAGTCAAAGGAATTCATGCATGGCGAACAGCTACAGTCGGGATGACCGCAGCACAAAAATTATTGAACCTAGCTATGGCTTCCAACCCTATCGGTTTGATAGTGGTTGCAGTAACTACGGCTATCACTGCTTTGGTGTTACTTTACAAGCACAATAAGAAATTCAAAGCCTTTGTTGATGGCATGTTCAGTGCTGCTAAAAAAGCTTTTGATAAAATCTTCAAAGTGACAAAAGAAATCTTTGGTAAGATTATTGATTTCTTTAAAAAGGACTGGAAACAAGTCCTTTTATTTATCGCCAATCCTATTGCTGGAGCATTCGCTTTAATTTACAAGCACAATAAAAAATTCAAGAAATTCGTTGATGGTATTGTAAAAACTATCAAAGACGGTTTTTCTAATGCTGGTAAATGGCTCGGTAAGACATGGGATGGCATGAAGAAGACTTGGACTGGTGCGATGGATTCAATGACCAAGAGCACCAAGAAAGGCTTTGAAAAGACCAAGACTTACTTCACTGGTGGTGAAAAAGGTATTAAAGCCTTTACTAACACCGCTAAGAAACTGCTTGTAATCTCAAATCCGGTAGTTGCTGGGTTTAAGTTGATGTATGAGCATAACAAACCGTTTAAGAAGTTCGTCGATAGCACCGTTGATCATGTCAAAGATATGGCTAAAGGCGTTGCGAAACACATGAGTAACCTTAAGAAAGATTGGGGCGAAAAATGGGACAACGTTAAGAAATTCGCATCTAAAACGTGGGAAGGTATCAAGGGTAATGCTATGGAAGCCATGACTGCCCTTGGTAAAGATATTGACAAACATCACAAAGGTATCAATAAGAACTGGTTTGATGGTTGGGAAAACTCTAAGAAATTCCTATCTAAAAAATGGGATGAAATCGGAGCGTTAACGCAAGAGAAATTCGGTGTTAACATTACCAAACTAATTACTGACGCTTTGACTAACATTGCTAATTTCTTCAAGAATACTTGGGATAATGTCAAAAAAGGCTTTGGCGAAATGTGGGATGGCATGAAAAAACTTGCCGGTGACGGTATTAATGCTGTCATTGCCTTGCCAAACGCTGGTATCGACGGTATTAACAAACTGATTTCTGATTTCGGTGGTAGCAAAGAAGCTATCTCTAAAATCCCGAAAGTTAAGTTTGCTGGTGGTACTGGTATGTTCAGTTCATACCGAAACCCAATCACCAAGCCTATCTTAGCTACTCTTAATGACGGCTATGACAGTCCAGAAACCAACAACCAAGAAATGGTAATTTTGCCTAATGGTAAGTCATTCTTGCCGCAAGGTCGAAACGTTGAATACCTCTTGCCAGCTGGTTCGGAAGTTATCAATGCCAGTGAATTGGCTATGCTCATGGGTGTTGAACGTGGAGCGTTTGCGAAAGGTACTGGTTTCTGGTCTAAAATCTGGGATACTGCTACTAACGTGGCTGGCTCAGTTTGGGACACAATGAAAAACGGTGTCGATAAATTCATGAAAATGATTGAGTTTGTCGGCGATGTTGTCAAAGACCCAGTGGGATCGCTTGCTAAGAAATTCAGCCCTAATGCTGATAAATTGGCTGGTATGTTTAATCCACTTGGTAACGCATTGTATAAGAAACCAGTCGAAGAAGCTAAGAATTGGTGGAAAGAACTTTGGTCTATGGCTAGTGCCTCAATGGATGAAGGCACGGTGGCAATGGGGGCTAAAGGCGATGACTACCGATTTAAAGATAAGGCTAAAGATGCTGGTGCTGACCCTTGGGGTTATTTCTATCGTGAGTGTGTATCCTTCGTTGCCAGCCGTTTGGCTAACCTTGGTGTTAAACCTAGTTTGTTTAGTCACCTCGGTAACGGTAATCAATGGATATCTGCAAGCGTGCCACACTTAAACAGACCTAAACCGGGAACGGTAGCGGTCTACACTGGTGGGCCAGTATCAAGCAACCACGTTGACTTTGTCACTGCCGTACATGGCGATACCTATGACGGCGAGGAGTACAACTATGGCGGTACTGGTCAGTATCACCAATACGCTGGCCGTCACATTTCTAACGCCGCTACGTTCCTTGACTTCGGGGTGCGTGATAGTGGTGGCGGTGGTGAAGATAACAGTAAACCACTTAAAGACCGCAACAGTCCGCTTCAAACCTTGATTAAACGTCAAGTCGGTGGAATGTTCGACTGGATTAAGAAAACCCTTGGTCCGTTGCTCAGTCCTCCGGGTGGTGGTGAAGATGGTCCTCAAGGTACGGGCGTAGCTAGATGGCGTGAATCGGTTGTTAGAGCCTTGAAAGCAAACGGAATCGAGCCAAACGACTTCCGTGTTTCTAAAATCTTGGCAACCATCCAGCGTGAATCTGGTGGTGACCCTAACGTGCAAAACAACTGGGATATCAATGCTATCAACGGTACACCATCCATTGGTTTGATGCAGACCATTGGCCCAACATTTAACGCATACAAACACCCAGGACACAATAATATCCGTAATGGGTATGATAACTTGCTTGCTGCAATCAACTACATCAAGCATCGTTATGGTACATCGGATGCAGCCTTTAACCGTGTCGCAGCCTACGGCTACGCTAACGGTGGTCTAGTCCACAAAAACGGTGTTTATGAATTAGCTGAAGGCGATATGCCAGAATATGTTATTCCTACGGATATCGCCAAACGTGGTAGAGCGTGGCAACTACTTACGGAAGCAGTGGCACGTTTCGCCGGTGATGCCCCACAAGGCAATCACGATAACGCTTCAGACCGTGAGCGTGTTTCTGTTCTCGAAGATAAATTAGATGTCATGATTGGCTTGCTAAGTCAATTAGTCACTAACGGCTCTAACCCAATCGAGATCAGAAATGTCATTGACGGTAGAAGTGTGTCAAACGGTCTCGCACCGTTTATGACAAAAGCAACAAACGATTATGAACGCAGACAAGCGTTGCTAGGAGGTAGCATTATTTGATAGGAATGTCAGTCATTTTTGACGGTAAAAACTTAACCGAATTATTTAATGAAGGGCGAGGGCGTACCGTTCCAGTGGATGTCACTAAAAACGTGGCATCTAACTTTAATAACAACTATCAAGACCAAGGGCGTAGGCGTTATGGTCAGCAATTCCTATACAACACCTTGTCAGTCAAACAGATTCAAGTATCGTTTACCCTAGTCGGAAACTACGACTACTTTAATACCATCGCTGAAACGCTAGGCGGCTATCTCAATGTAGATAAACCTAAACCATTGATTTTCGGTGATGAGCCTAACAAGGTCTGGGAGGCTATCCCGTCTGGTCAAGCGTCGCTAGCAGTCGATAAGAACACCGCACCGATTACTGCAACGTTAACGGTTACGTTCGACGTGCCTAAAAGCTACAGTGAGAACAAGGCACAAGCCTTGGTAAGTAGCGACGGTGAAACCAAGTACGGCAGTATTAAGAAAGTCTCTACTGGTCATTACAAGGCGACACTAAAGAACTTTGGTACGGCTGAAACTTACCCAGACATTAAGCTGAAATTTAACTCAGATAATGGCTGGGTTGGGATTGTAAAATCGTCTAGTGAAAGCTATGAGATTGGCAATCCAAATGAAGCAGATACACAAGACGTTAAGCGGTCAGAGGTCCTTTTGGACTATCGAGACGAAAATGTTATCAGAAAAGGTTTTGCGAGCGGATCAAAAAACAACGGTATTTTTAACGACAACAGTGCTGATTTGAACGGTACTCTTGGGATTGTTGACGTCTTTAATCGTCCAAATATCGCACTGACTTCAAGAGGAAACGGAAGCAAGTTTTTGCAAGGAAGTTCGATTTCATGGGATATTCCAGTAGATTCGAATGGCGAAAGAGGTTCACTCAACGATTATATTTGGTGGAGACAAGTCTTTTGGTTAGGACTACCTAGCCAGTATGGGTATCTTAAAATCTGTGTTTCCGATGACCAAGGTCGTTTCCTTTACGGTGTAGAGTCTAAGAAGAAAGAGAATGGTCTAGGTTGTGATTACAATATCATGACCACTGATGGCAAAGGCAGTTATCAAATCATCGACAGTAGGCATTTTTTGGGTACGCATTTAGACGAACACAATCCATTTAACGCACAACGTGGGTGGTCAGACATGGCACGTAGAGATGATGAATTAATTTTCTATTGGTGGGGTTCTTATCTAAAATATAAAGTTCCTATCTTGAAAGGTCGTAAGTCGGCAAAAGTTAGTGTTCTGTTGTCCGGAGTTGGTCAAAGTCCACTTGTAACTCACATGTATGTCGATAAATTCTGTTATCGAAAAGATTTTGTCAATGCTACCGAAGATATTCCTAACCGTTTTGGTAAAGGTTCGGTGTTGGAAGTCGATATGTCAAAAGGCAAAACCTTTGTTGACAACTTGCTAGCATCTAATGAATTAACTTATCTGTCAGAGCCTTTCGGTATCGGCACTGGTGAAACTGAAATCGATATCTACACATCTAGTTGGACAAGGACTGACCCAACTATTGAAATTTCTTGGAAGGAGCGTTTTGTTTAATGCAAATTTGGATTCATGACAAAAACATGCGTAAGGTTTGTGCTCTAAACAATAACGTTCCGGGCATGTTGCCCTATTCAAACAGTCAATGGCACACTTATCTTGAATATTCGACTAGTACGTTTGATTTCACAACCCCCAAGATTGTGAATGGGAAACTACACGACGATGTAGCTTACATCAACGATCAAATGTATGTGTCATTTTTCTATGATAATTCCTATCACGTTTTCTATGTGTCTCAACTTGTCGAGAATGACACGAGCTTTCAAGTGACTTGTAACAACACTAACCTTGAACTAGCGATGGAATCCGCACAGTCTCGTAAGGCGGATAAACCACAGAATATTGCTTGGTATTTAAAGGAGCTAGATTTATTAGGGAATGCCGGTCTTGAAATTGGGATCAATGAGATTTCTGACAAAACAAGAACTATCACGTTTGAATCTCAAAACAGCACTAAACTAGAGCAGCTTCATAGTTTGATGAATCAATTTGATGCAGAATTTGTTTTCCGTACCGAATTAAACCGAGACGGCACTTTGAAAAAGTTTATCATCGATATCTATCAGCAACCAGACGAAAATCACCACGGCATTGGCAAGGTCCGAGGGGATGTTATTCTTTACTACCAAAACGGGTTAAAAGGTGTCCAAGTTGCTAGTGATAAAACTCAACTGTTCAATGCTGGGTATTTCGTTGGGCAAGAAGGAACTAATCTTGAGAGTGTTGAGTTTGAAGAAAAAAACGAGCGTGGGCAAGTAGAGTTTTTTTCTAAAAAAGGCAGTCCAATGGTCTATGCACCACTATCTATGGAGAAATACCCATCTACGTTGAAGGATAGCGATACGGATAGATGGACACGTAAGGATTTTGAAACCGAGTACAAGGACGTCAATGCCCTCAAGGCTTACGCATTACGTACTATCAAGCAGTACGCTTACCCACTATTGACCTATACCGTTGATATCCAATCTAGCTTCATTGAAAACTACAAGGATATTAACTTAGGTGACACTGTTAAGATTATCAATAATAATTTTAGAGGTGGGTTAACCCTCGAAGCTCGTGTATCTGAAATGGTAATCAGTTTTGACATGCCGTTGAATAATTCGGTTGTATTTTCGAATTATCGTAAAATTGTCAACAAACCATCTGACAGTTTGCAACAGCGTATCGATGAAATCGCAGCAAGAGCTTTACCATATCGTGTCGAGATCACAACCACAAACGGAACGGCATTTAAAAATGGTGTTGGTCGCTCGACTGTTCGACCAATCTTGAAACAAGGCGATAGAACAATTAACGCTACATGGCGTTTCGTAATCGACGGTGCTATTAAGTATGTGGGCATGACCTATGACATGGTAGCATCTCAGATTACCCAACCAACCGCCTTAACGGTTTCAGCGTGGGTAGACAATAAGGAAGTAGCTTCAGAGGAAGTTACTTTTTTAAATGTCTCCGATGGCCGAAACGGAGTTAAGGGAGATAAAGGCGACCCAGGGCCAGCAGGCCCAAAAGGTGACAGAGGATTGCAGGGCGAACGTGGTTTACAAGGTTTGCAAGGGCCAAAAGGTGACCAAGGGATCCCTGGTGTTAAGGGTGCTGACGGTAAAACACAGTACACCCACATCGCTTACGCTGATACTGTGTCTGGTAGCGGTTTTAGCCAAACCGACACTGACAAGGCGTTTATCGGTATGTACCAAGATTTCAGCACTACGGATAGTCGGAATCCACAAGACTATCGCTGGTCTAAATGGAAAGGTAGCGATGGACGAGATGGTATTCCAGGTAAAGCTGGAGCAGACGGACGAACACCTTATGTCCATTTTGCCTACGCCGATAGCACTGATGGTCGAACTGGTTTCAGTCTAACGCAAGATGGCACTAAGCGGTATTTGGGCGTATGCACTAACTTTGACAAAGCAAATAGCACTAATCCAGCCGACTATGCATGGAATGACACTGCTGGTAGTGTCTCAGTTGGTGGTCGAAATCTTTTAAAAGGCTCGAAAGGACCTTTTAAGCCAGATAAAAAACCAACGAATTTTGATAATAATGTTTTGTACAAAAACGAAACTTCTGTCTATTTAGAGCAAAACCAAAAGTATCTCATCAGTGCGAAATCGGACGGTAATTTTACTGCTTTGCACAACCCAAATATCGAAAGCGATAATGTGACACTTTGGTTGATTGATGATAAATACCAAAATTATCAGATTGTATCTGATTTAAAAACAGGAACTATAGGAACGCCGATTACTTGGGTTAAACCAACAGGGAACTATCATCTACGTGTCAACACATATCACAAAACGGCTAGCAAATCTGTTTGGGAAGTAAAAATCGAAAAAGGAACAGTCAAAACGGACTGGACCCCTGCGATTGAAGATGTACAGGATGACATCGATTCCAAAGCCGACCAAGTTTTGACACAAGCACAGCTCAACAAGCTCAACGAAGTTAATTCTGTGGTACAAGCCGAGCTTGAGGCCAAAGCCTCTCTTGAGATACTTAATCAATGGGTGAAGGCTTACCAAGATTTCGTCAACGCAAATAACGCTAACCGGGCACAAGCTGAGAAGAACCTTGCTGATGCCAGTGCTCGTGTCGCAAAACTAGAGAACAATCTGAGCGATATGTCAGAACGTTGGAATTTCATTGACAGCTACATGACTTCGTCAAACGAAGGGCTTGTTATCGGTAAAACAGACAACTCTAGTTCTATGCTGTTCAGTCCAAATGGTCGTATCTCAATGTTCTCGGCCGGGAATGAGGTAATGTATATCTCACAAGGTGTGATTCACATCGAGAACGGTATTTTCTCAAAAACCATCCAGATTGGACGATATCGAGAGGAACAAGATTTCATCAATCCTGATAGGAATGTTATTAGATACGTGGGAGGCAGTTAATCATGGTAGAATTTTGGTCAAATAACGACCGTGGATATCGCATTAGACTGTGGATTGACCAAGTCGGGCAGAATATCCAGAATAACACAAGTGATGTCCGTATTCGATTGGCATTGCTTAACCAAGGCTGGACGTTTGCAAGTTATCAATGTTCTGGGTACGTCGATGGTTTTGGTCAACGAATTGATTATTCGGGTAGCCCAGCGATGCTTAGCCGAAACTCAGAAATACAGTTGATTGACCGCACAATTACTGTAAGGCATGCTGATGACGGAACTGGTGTTTTTGGTGTACACGCTCACTTCAATGGCTCTGGTGGATACAGCCCTGGAAACCTAGATATTGGTAATCAAGACATAACACTGACAACTATCCCAAGAGGGAGTTCGGTGAGCGTCCCGGAGGGATTCATTGGCAATCAAGTAGATATCACTATTGATAGGAAATTGGCTGGTGCCACGCACACACTGCGCTATGCTTGGGGAAACAAACAAGGCAAAATTGCTGATAATGTTGGGACATCGTTTAAGTGGACAATCCCAGCGGATTTTGCAAACGACATACCGGATGCAACAACTGGCCGAGGCACTATATATGTCGATACTTATGTAGACGGCAAATTGATTCAGACGCAGTCAACAACACTAACGGCAAGCGTTGTTACAAACAACATGAAACCTTCATTCACTGGATTTACTTTGACAGATACAAATCCAACGACTCAAAGGATAATTCCAGAGCCAACACATTTTGTGTCCATCATGTCGTTTGTGAAAGTTGTCTTCAACGGAACGCAGGCAAAAAACGGAGCTACAATAGCTGGGTACTACGCTGAAATCGTTGGTGCCAGTAATTCTGTATCTACGAATGGCGGGGTATTCCGGGAGGTTGCTGTAAACAAAGACACTCAAATGACCTTAAGAGGAAGAGTTCAAGACTCTCGTGGGATTTGGTCCGATTGGAAAGAGACTAAAATAACGTTTCTATTCTATTTCAGTCCAACGCTAAAATTTGAAGTTACCAGAAGTGGATCAAAGTCAGATACACTAACCATTAAGAGGTTCGCTAAAATAGCGCCACTAAGCGTGAATGGCGTTCAAAAAAATACCATGAAGCTGACGTTTACAACAACAAAAGTTGGGACGAGCAATGTTGTAGCGGACAACGGACAGGCAGGCGGTGAGTGGTCAAGTATTTCTGAATTCAAGGCATCTAACGCAAATTTAGGCAAGGAATATCCCGCAGATACCTCATTCATAGTAACAGGCAAACTAGAGGACAGATTTTCAGACTCAAAATTCCAAGATACAGCGCCGACCGATAAAACTATCATGACCTATGATCAACAAGGCGTGGGTATTGGTAAATACCGGGAAAACGGGGCGCTTGATGTCAATGGATTGATTTATTCAGGCTCAAAACCAATCCAGCACCACCGACTTACAGAAGTTCGAGGTGCTGCAATTATCGAATACAACAACACGAACCTCGATGATTATAGGACGACAGGTTTCTTCTCGGTGATGAGCACGATGAAGAACTACCCTATCAGCAAGCCTAAACCTACAGAACAAGTAGGTTTTTTAGAAGTGGTAGAAGGTTTGGGTGGTATTCATCAATCACTGACAACAAGTTCTGGCAGGTTCTTCAAACGCACTCTAACGCAGAATACCGTTGGGAAATGGGTTGAGTTCGTGCAAAGTAATCAACCTGCCGTAAAAAAAGAAGTCCAAATCGGCTACGGGGTGAAAGCGAACCTTGTGCGCCAATTGAACGTAGTAACCTTCAACTTAATCAGAGGCATCTATTCTGTTGTTGAAGGCGAGTACAAGGACTTGAGTGAGAAAATTCCCGATGGGTTCAAGCCTTGTGTGCAAACGCACTTGATTGCCAACAAAAATGTAGCCAACGAACACAAAGGCTGTGCGGTATGGCACCTTGATCCGAATGGAGATATGTATTTTTCAAATCAGAGCTCTGAAAATGCAGTCTACACAGGAACAGTCACTTACATAACCGAAGACGAATATCCAACGGTTGAAGAATAAAAAGAAAGGAAAATAATATCATGTCACTTAAAATTACAAAGCAACGTACAATTAATGCAGAATTTAACGTCGTAGAAGAAGGGACTACAGTTCTGGTTAAACAGACATACATCAGCATTGACGAAAATGCAGTATCTAGCGTCCAAGAGAATCTTCTTAACGCTGAACTTTATGCTAAATATCGCAAGCAAATGCGCAAAGATGAACAAGAACTACGCAACCTTCGTTACAAGATTGAAGACGAAATTCTAGCAGAGTCTAACGGCACAGAGGTAAGCAATGAACAATAAACCAGATGGGATTTTTGGGCTCTTTGATGTAGTCCGAGACTTCTACGCACACGGTATTGATGAGCATCCATGGGTACTTATTCTCGTGATAATTATTTTTTCAGACATAGCTGTGGGTGTATCTAGAGCTTGGGCTGCTCACGAACTCTCGAGCACAAAGTTCCGTAAAGGAGTAGTCAGCCACACAGCAATGACCGTGTTTGTGGCGATGTTCTATCCATTTGCTAATTTCATGAATCTGACGAGTATCGTTGATACATTTATCTTCGCAATGATTGCAGCTTACACCTCTAGCATTTTAGCTAGCTTATCAGCTTTAGGGGTGGAAATCCCTTTTATTGATAAGTACGTCAAGATGAACATTGACAAGGATAAATTTAATTTGACGCCTTCAGATAAAAAAGGAGACCGACGAGAGCGATGAATGATATCATGACGAGCATCAAGCAGGTTGACGGCGGTTGTGTCATCAAATCGGGAGACACTGCATCAGTATTTGAATTTGAGATTTTGGGCGATGACGGCTTGAAGAAAGACTTATCTGGCGCAGGTAAGCTTGCCATCTTCAATGCGAAAAAAGTAATTCTGTATGAAGATGTATCTGTAGAATCAGGTCGTTTCAACTTCAAATTCAAAGACGCTGTAGATCCTGGTCGTTACAAGTTGGAATTAAAACTAGATGGGTTTATTTTCCCGACGGATGAATTTAAAATACGTGTTCGCCCGTCATTCAATCCATCTGACAGTATTCCAAGCAATACCGAAGACCCAAAATAAAAGCGCTGGCTGAGGAAGTACGGAAGCACTTAGACAGCGATACTGTAGATGAGCTTCCAGATTTAGTAGCTATATATAATTTAGCTAAAATTTGAAGGGAGAATGCATGGCTAAAAATAAATTAGAAGCTGTAGTGGTTGCAATCGGAACAGACATCAAGAATTTGCAAAAAGCAATCAATGATAAAGAAGCAGGGAGTGGCATCACTGAGCAGCAGCTAAACGAGGCAGTCAAACAGCTAAAAGCGGAAATTCTCGGCGAAGGAGTTCCAGAGAATCTTGACACTCTAAAAGAGATTGCAGATAAGATTAGTACTCTCAATAGCGATACTAGCGAAGCGATCGTAGCTAAGTTGACAGAGCTTGGCAAAAAGATTGACGCTGTGGCTGATGTAGATTATCTATCTGCATATAATCAAGCAAAGGGAGAGTAGCGAATGAATCTAATCGAAGCATTTAAGCAGATCGGACGAGATATCAAGGCTCTTGTGACCAAAACTGATAAAAATGAAAAAGCGCTAGAAGAGCTACAACCAACAGTTGAGGCTCTAGCAACTAACTTGGATCAAATTTTGGGCGAAGTTGTAACTCGCTTCGAATTCGATAAACTCAAAAAAGAAATCGAAAAATTGAAAGGAAAATCAACTGATGAATAAAATTAACTGGTCTGTACGTTTTAACTCAAAGAATAAAGCGTTCTTGTATCGTGTGGCGCTTGCGATTGCACTACCCATCTTGGCTTACTTTGGTATCAAGTTCGAAGATATCACAAGCTGGGATGCGGTGTTCAACTTGTTTGGCAAGTTTGTCTCAAACCCTTATTTAGTAGGTTTGACAATTGTAAACATCTTAAATATCATTCCAGATCCAACAACCAAGGGTCTTGGAGACAGCGAACAAGCATTGGGCTACCACGAACCACGAAACGACAAGGAAGGATATTAATATGGCAACAGATAACGACATCATTCAATTTGCAGAAGACCTAGCTAATGCTGGGATTGGTACCGATGCAGATGGAAGTTGGGGGACACAATGCGTTGACCTGCCTAACTCTATCTCAATTAACTTCTTTGGTCGTGCCCTTTGGGGCAACGCTATTGACTTGCTAAACTCAGCGGCAGCAGCGGGCTATGAAATCGAGTATAACCAAGTGGGAAACCTTGACAGTCGTCCACGTCGTGGGGCTGTATTCGTCATGGATACTACTTACATCGCAGGGCATTCATACGGACACACTGGTCTGGTTATCGAAGATTCAGACGGCTATACCATGCGAACAATTGAGCAGAATATTGACGGCAACGCTGATAGCTTGTATGTTGGTGGTCCTGCTCGTTACAATACACGCAATTTTGACGGTATTGTAGGCTGGTTCTACTTCCCAACAGACAACCAATCACAAGCTCCTGCACCAACTCCGACCCCGTTCGATGGTATAATTACTATTAACGAAGAAATCGGAACATTCACAGTTGAAGTCTCAGCTCTTAATGTTCGAGCTGGCGCTGGTTTAGGTGCTGAAATCGTGGCAGTCTATGGAGCTGGTGAAACTATCAACTATGACGGTTGGTGTGACGTTGACGGCTATATCTGGATTAGCTACATTAGCTGGTCTGGAAATCGTCGCTATGTCGCAGTTGGGCAATCAGAGAATGGCCGCCGTGTAACGTCGTTCGGTTCATTCGCTTAAACTGTAAATAACAGACCACGAAACAAAATAAAATAAAAGGAGTATATCACCTCCCCTCAGACTGCAGTAGGGATACAATGGCAGTAGTGGTCGAAGCCCCGGCATTTGCTGGGGCTTTTTTTATTTGCTATAATATATCTATCCATCATAGGCAAAGAGCTACGAGGTTATCTCATAGCTCTTTTTTTATATTTGCTAATCTCTACGATAAGTGATACTATAATCAGTGGAATACTTGGCGTCTTTCGACGAAAATTCTCGAACTGTCCCCGGCTTTCAGTCGGGTTTTTTATTTTGCAAAAAAACTAAATTTCTTTATCAAAAGTGTTGACAATATATAGTATATGTACTATAATATAAATGAAGATAAGGAAAGGGAGAACGAAAGAAGTTCTCAAGGTAAAATAAAATGGCACTAACACAAACACAAATCAACGAACTTGTTGCTGAGTATAGAAAATACTACGACGGAGAAGAAGAAGTTACTGAAGAAAAAGTTCTCGAAGATTTGGAAGGATACATGAAAGACTTCACAGATTACGAAAGCATCGAGGATGTTCCTTTTGAAGAATTAATCGACTTCATTGGATAATTCAAAGGAGTAGCACAATGGACGCACAAACAAAAGCAACTAAAAGATGGAACTCGCAGAACAGAGAGCATCGTAATTATTTATCAAAGCGTTCGTCCGCTCGTAGCTTCATCCGAAACCACGCTACGGGTTCGGATTTGAACGAACTAGAGGAATTGATAGCAGAAAGAAGGGGCGCACTCATGACTGATACTGAAAGAGAAATCAAAGAGCTTATCCAAGATGTGTATGCAGACGAATTGAAAGAGCAATCTTGGGAAGAAGTGGCAGACATGCTCGACTTTTGGAGAGATAAAGACGGCGACTTGCTGATTGAAGGTCGTGGCATGAAGCCCGTTGACGGCGTGGACTACGTGGGGTACGCTGACAACGGCGTTATCTGGGAGCGATAAAAGACTAGGGTTATCCTAGCCTTTTTTTATTCATTTAATATGGATTGTGGTATAATAAATACATGAGTGTTGCCAAAACCCACACTTTCGTAGATAGGCATATTTAGCACTCTCTTTCTAGGTTTCTCGTTCAAGGACTGTTTCAGCAGTTCTTTTTTTGTCCACATTTCTGTCCACCTTTTTCAAAAATCTACGGAAACAAATAAAAATAAAAACTATAAATCCCTAGTAAGAATAAGGTTTTATAGCTTTTATTTATTTCTATATTTTATATCTTTTCGTTGGCAGGGGACATTTTTAAGCCTTTAA
>OBIA01000239.1_pt1 | contig 41235 bp, 46 predicted proteins | sample 1519911 | NCBI WGS metagenome assembly OBIA01 (sample SAMN04209236, study PRJEB22552) | human gut metagenome | biome: gut; material: feces | host: Homo sapiens | place: USA: Oklahoma | reverse complement strand
GGCTTCAATGTACGGCAAGAACAATCCCGGCAGACATTACTGCCGGGACTGATGCCGTTTTATGGACATCTACATTTATGCCGAGAGCGTTTTTGTGTATACAGGTAAATTCGATTTTATAAATTGCTGTGGTGGCGGCTCGAACCCGTTTGCAGGGTACTGCCGAGGCTGGTGATGCAAAGGCGTGTTGCGATGAGGAACACGCCGGGAATGACGATAATCTACCACGCGTTTGTGAGCAGAGCCTTTTCGCCGACAGAGACGCATTACGCTTCGTATTCGCCGCGAATGTCTTCTTCCGGGGCGGGAATGGGGTAGTCGCCCGTAAAGCATCCCGTGCAGATGCCGAGACTGTTCACCATTTCCGGCAGACGCTCTAAACGTAAATAGCCGAGCGTATCTGCGCCGATCTCCTTGCAGATCTCGTCGACCGTGTGATTATAGGCGATAAGCTGGTGGCGCTCCGGCACATCGATGCCGAAGTAACACGGCCACAGGAACGGGGGCGAGCTGATGCGCATGTGCACCTCTTTTGCGCCAGCGTCTTTCAGCATGTTCACAATCTGGTCGCTCGTCGTGCCGCGCACGATGGAGTCATCGATGAGGATGACGCGCTTATCCTTGACAACCTCGCGCAGGACATTTAATTTAACGCGCACGCTGGATTCACGGCTGCTCTGCTTCGGCTTGATGAATGTGCGGCCGACATAGTTGTTTTTTACGAATGCCGTGCCGTAGGGGATGCCGGATTCCATGGCGTAGCCCTGTGCTGCCGCGTTGCCGGATTCCGGCACGCCGACGACGATGTCCGCATCCACGGGGGAATCTTTCGCGAGGAAACGGCCGGCAAGCAGACGTGCGGAATACACGTTGATGCCGTCAATGCGGCTGTCCGGGCGGGCGAAATAAATGTACTCAAAAATGCAGCGCCCCTGCTTTTCGGCGGGGAGGCAGTGCGATTTGTCGGAGAGAATGCCGTTCGGCGTGATGGTGACAATCTCGCCCGGCTCTACGTCGCGGACGAATTCCGCGCCCACGGCGTCAAGCGCACAGGTCTCGCTGGAGAGGAAATACGTGTTGTCGCGCTTGCCGATACATAGGGGCTTGAAGCCATAGGGATCGCGCGCGCCGATCAGCTTGCGGGGGGACATGACCGCGAGGGCATAGGCACCCTCAATTTTGTCCATCGTGCGGCTGACGGCCTCCTGTACGTTTTTCGTCTGTACGCGCTCGCGTGCGATGTAGTAGGCAATCGTCTCGGAATCGATGGTTGTTTGGAAAATAGCGCCGCTGTACTTTAGTTTTTCGCGGAGGTCAACGGCATTTGTCAGGTTGCCGTTGTGCGCTACGGCCAGCGTGCCCTTGATATAGTGGATGATGAGCGGCTGCGCGTTTTCGCGGTTGCTCGCGCCGGCGGTGGAGTAGCGCACATGGCCCACACCGATATTGCCGTGCAGGCGATTGAGACGCTCCTCGTCGAATACCTCGTTTACAAGGCCCATGTCCTTGTAGTAATCCACCTTGCCTTTGGGGCCCTCGGTGTCGCTGACGGCAATGCCGCAGCTTTCCTGTCCGCGGTGCTGCAAGGCGAATAATCCGTAATAAATGGAAGAAGAAATGTCGTGTCCGTCAAAATCGTATGCGCCGAAAACGCCACATTCCTCGCCGGGCTTGTCCGTTTCAAATGGTGTTCGATCGTAGTTCATAGAAGTCCCCCGTTCCTCCGCAAACCGCGGTATTCTGCTGTTTGTGTTCCGTTTATCTGCCGAAAATACACAGGCGGCAAACGCCGTGAAAACGCTTCCCGCTTAACAGAATTATTATAATCGGATTTTTGTGAAATTGCAATTCTAAGTTTTAAAAACTGCAAATATGTGTAGAGGATGACAAAATCCTTTGACAAACGGCGCGCAAAATCGTTGAAACAAAAAACAAAATGCGGTATAATAGCAAGCGAAAGAAATGACGAGCCCGAACAGTCCGGGGGACTGTTCAGCCGTAAGAAACCCTATCAAGGGGGTTCTTAAACGGCGGTCAGAAACGGCCGTTAGAAAGAACCATAACACATTTTTACATGTAGGATAAAAAATGGAAGCAGAAAGGACCTCGCTATGCATATCGTTATTTTGGACGGCGGCTCTACAAACCCCGGCGACGTCTCGTGGGCGCCGCTCAGGGCGCTCGGCAGCGTCACCGTGTATGATTCCACTAAGCCCGAAGAAATCGTGGAGCGCGCAAAGGATGCCGAAGCTGTCATCTTGAACCGCAATGTTATAAGCCGCGAAATCATGCAGAAATTGCCGAAGCTGCGCTTTATCGGTCTGCTTGCAACAGGGTATAATACTGTCGATGTCAAAGCTGCAGGAGAACTGGGCATCACCGTGTGCAATGTGCCGCTTTATTGCGTGGAGACCGTCGCGCAGCAGGCGTTTGCGCTGCTTTTGGAGCTGTGCAATCACACCGAAAAAATAAGCGCCGCCACCCGCGGCGGCGACTGGGATAAGGCCGAAACGATGAGCCACAGCACGCACCCGCTGTTTGAGCTGTACGGCAAAACGCTCGGCATTGTCGGCTTCGGACATATCGGGCAGACCGTCGCAAGGCTCGGCGCGGCGCTCGGCATGAAAATTCTCGTATACAGCCGCACGAAACGGGAGCTGCCCGAGCGTTATCAGTGGGCAGAGCTCGACGCGCTTTTCAAAAATGCCGATGTCGTCTCGCTGCATTGCCCGCTCACGGACGAGACCCGCGGGCTTGTGAATGCGGAGCGCCTTAACCTGATGAAGCCCACTGCGTTCCTTATCAATACGGCGCGCGGCGCAGTTGTGGACGAAGCTGCCCTTGCCGAGGCGCTGAATAGTGGCCGCATCGCCGGAGCGGGGCTTGACGTCCTTGTGCACGAGCCGCCGAAAAAGGATGACCCGCTGCTCGCCGCCAAAAACTGTATCGTCACGCCGCACATCGCGTGGGCGTCCCGAGACGCGCGCGCCCGTCTCATTAAGACTGTCGCCGAGAACCTGAAAGCGTTCCGGAACGGCACGCCGCAGAACGTCGTTTCGTGATTTTACCGCTCTTTTCGCTTTTTGCGGAGACTTCAAAAGCCTTCTGTAAAAAGTAATGCAGAAAAGAGCAAAAGGCGAGAAATGAATCTCGCCTTTTGCTCTCTTTTGGGGAGGAGTTGTATTGAAAAGTCGCGGTAACGTTTACCGCAGAGCTCGTTGTCATTTGTTATGTCTCTATTATAGCGACTGAAATATCGATTGTCAACGGTTTCTGCAACAATCTCCCTTTTGCCATTGTCGCACAAATTAAAATAAAAATTTGTGTATATTTTGCACATATAAATTGACCGCGTTTTTCCACATAAGCCGTTTGAAATCGTATCTCACCCTTAAATTACCCGCATGTTCTCTGCTTTATACATGAAAAAGAGAATTTTGTGTTTGACGGAGGTTTTTCCATGATAAAGAAAAATGATTTGTTTGAAGCGGAGATCACCGCCATGACCGCCGAGGGCAGCGGCATCTGCCGCGCAGATGGCATGGCCGTGTTCGTGCCCGGTACCGCCGTGGGCGACCGCTGCGTCGTGCGCGTCGTAAAAGTCCTCAAAAAGTACGCATTCGGGCGGCTCGAGGAACTGCTTACGCCGTCGCTCGATCGCACCACACCGGATTGTCCCATTGCAGGCCCGTGCGGCGGCTGCGTTTACCGCCACATCACGTATGAAGCGGAGCTGAAGATCAAAACGCAGCGTGTCCGCGACGCCTTGGAGCGCATCGGCGGCTTTGCAAATATCCCCATGGAGCCGATCCTCGGCGCGCCGTCCCGCACGCGCTACCGCAACAAATGCCAGCTGCCCATCGGGCTTTCCAAAAACGGCGAAATGCAGATGGGCTTTTACGCCGTGAATTCCCACCGTATCATCGACACGCACACCTGCCTTTTGCAGCCCGAGGTGTTTGATCGCGCGGCGGAAGCGTTCCGCGCGTGGCAAAAACTGAGCGGGGAGAGCATCTACGATGAAGCGGCGCACAGCGGCGTTCTGCGCCACCTTTACATGCGCTGTGGCGAAAAGAGCGGTGAGGTGCTCGTGTGCATCGTTGCGAACGGCGCAAAGCTGCACGGGGAAGACTTGCTCGTCAAAATGCTGCGCGAGGCTGTGCCGGAAATTACCGGCATTGTGGTAAACATCAACCACGAGCGCACAAATGTCGTTTTGGGTCGCGAGCTGCGCACGCTGTGGGGCAAGCCCACGATTCGCGATACACTCTGCAGGCTGGAGTTTGAAATTTCGCCCCACGCGTTTTATCAGGTGAACCGCACGCAGGCGGAGGCGCTTTACAACAAGGCCGCAGAGTACGCCGGGCTTACAGGTGCGGAAACGCTGCTTGACCTCTACTGCGGCACCGGCACCATCGGTCTTTCCATGGCGAGCCGCGCGAAGAAGCTCATCGGCGCGGAGATTATCCCCTCCGCTGTTGAAAATGCCCGCAAAAACGCCGCGCACAACCATGTCACAAACGCCGAGTTCCTTTGCGGTGACGCCAAAGACGCCGCGCGCATCCTCTACGAGCGCGGCGAGCGCCCCGACGTCATCGTCATCGACCCTCCGCGCAAGGGCTGCGATGCCGCCGTTATCACGACCATCGCCGCCATGCGCCCCACGCGCGTCGTCTACGTCTCCTGCGACCCCGCCACCCTCGCCCGCGATTTAAAACAGTTTACCGCCGAGAACTATAATATTGAGGCCGTCACCCCCGTCGATATGTTCCCGGGTACCGCGCACGTCGAGACGGTTGCTGTTCTATCTCGGAAATCTGCATCGAAGTCTTTCATACCGGTTTCCATCAGTCCGAAGGACATGGGGTTGTCCGAGGAGAAGGACCAGCCGACGTACGCGAACATTTGTGATTACGTCCAGAAAACGCACGGCATGAAGGTCAGCTCCCTGTACGTCGCGCAGATGAAGGCCGAGTGCGGACTGGAAACGCAGGCCGACAGGTCGGGCGACAAGAAGCAACCGAAGTGCCCGCCTGAAAAGCGCGAGGCGATTCTGGATGCGTTCCGTCACTTTGGCATGATTGATTAACACCCACCGAGGGGCTTTGCGAAAAAAATTTTCTAACTCATTTTCTCGCGAATCCCCTCATTTACGTCCAGAAGGACAATATCTGTCTGGTTCACCACTATCACAATTAAAAAAATACGCCCAAACGTGTAAGTTTCTGTTGACAGATGACAATACGCGTCGTATACTAAAGACAACAAGATGAAAGAGGAAACGAAACGTCTTGAGCCACCGAAAGGTTGGCACTGTTCCTTGAAAAATGAATAGCAACAAAGATTCGTGAGCATAAGTTCCTTAGCAGGCAACGCCAATAAGCCCTGCACAAGCCATAGACCGTGACGGGTTTATGGTGACGGAGCACAGCGTCAAAGTGGGTTCACTGTCCGCCCGATACTGAGCGGATATAACTTGCACGATTCCACACATACAAAGTGAGAAGCGGCGAATCCGAGTTGTGGCATATGGATTTATTTCCAATATGTCATGACTCGGGTTCGCCGCTTTTTTTGTTTTCAAACGCAAAAGGAGGCGAAGCCTATGAACAACATCGTCGAGACGGCTCCCTGTGAAGAGCACGACGACAAGACCGAAGCGTTGCTCGAACGCGAGTGTCTTTTCCGCGAGCTTGAGGTCGCTCGCACCGAGATGAGCACCCTTGGCTGGTGCATCGCTCGCATGGAGCACGCTCTTTATTCCGACAACACGCGCAGCGAGATTCGAGAGCTGATTGAAGAGGCTCGCGACTGGTCGCATGACAGCGAAGAGAACATCGCTGTCATATCCGAGCGCATCAACAATTTAAAGGAGGAAATGTAATTATGAACACTTACGACAATTCTAATGACATCAGCGGTCTCGATTGGCAGACCGCATTCAACCGCAGCTCCAGTGCTCCGAGTTTCCGTGAGACTGAGGGCATGACTAAGGCGGCTGACTCGTTCTACGACGGTCAGATTCACACCGTTGACGCAGTCTTCTGCGAGGGCTATCTGCGCGGTCTCAACTACGCGCTCCGCATTCTTCAGCAGGAGATTCGCATCCCGACCACGACCTACAAGAAGGCTTACAAGAATCTCGGTCACAGCATCAACCTGAAGCGTGAGAGCCTGCTTGCCGAGCACGGCGTCAGCCTCGACGACGACGAGGCACTGTATTCCAGCACCCCGTTCATCGACGAACTCGACAAGAAGGGGGCGCTGTAATCATGAACAACAACCAGACCGCTTTCGACATCGACGAGCTGTACTTCAAGGCCAACAACGACATGGCCGTCATCCTCAATATGGTGCGCATCGCTTCCCTTTCGAAGAAGAAGAAGGGAAAGCTGCTCGCAGCAATCGAGCAGAAGATTCTCGACACCATGGGCGGATACATCGACAGCGTAGACGACGAGGACTTGCAGCTGGACATGTGTGAAGCAACTCTCCCCATCAATTACGAAGGCTCCGACTACGCAGACGATGAAGACGGATTCATCGAGGCGTCTGTCGATGGAATCCTCGCAGAGTACGAGCGCAAGAAGAGCGAAAAGGAGGTGAGCGACAATGCCCATTAACAACACTGAGGCGACCGGAGCTGCGATTGCGGCTCCGGGTTCCCGCCCCGTTTATACGGCTGACGTGGTGATTAAGGATGCCACGGAAGCCTATATCGAATGCCTTTACGACGACGAGGATGCGAACCGCGCTTTGACGCTCGACGTTCTGGCGGCGGATTTGACCCTCGCAGTCAACGGAAAGATTCAGGAGGTCAACGACATTCTGAAGGCCAAGCGCGAAGGCATCGCGTCGGCCAAGAAGAGCACGACCGACCCCGCGAAGCTTGCTAAGCTCAACAGCACTGTAGTCGAGCCTAATATCAAGCTCCTTCCGTCCCCTACGCCGTACATGCTGGCGTCCATCATCATGTTCAAGCATCACGTAATCCGCCTGAACTTCGGTGCCAAGGACTCCAGCTCGTCGGATATGTGCCCGCTGGCTATTTACAACGAGGATGGCCCCTACAAGGGCATCTACACCACTGACGAGGACGATATCGAGGGAATCATCCGCTCGTGCCCGACCATGACAGAGCGTGGGGTTCGTGAGACCAAGGCTTTCCTTCGTGTCATGGCTCCGATTAAGTTCCGTTACAGCTCCCCTAACGTGATTGCTGTGAACAACGGGCTGTACGACTACGAGAACAAGATTCTGATGAACTTCGACCCCGATATGGTTTTCGCATCGAAGGTCAGCACGGACTACAACCCCAACGCCACCAACGTTGTAATCCACAACGACGACGATGGCACCGACTGGGACATCGAGTCTTGGATGCGTGAGCTTTCCGACCATCCCGAGGCTCCGAAGCTCTTCTGGCAGATTATCGGGGCTTCCGTCCGCTCGAACAACTCGTGGAATCAGGCCGCGTTCTTCTTCAGCACGAAGGGCAACAACGGCAAGGGTACGCTCTGCGCCCTTATCCGCAACGTGATTGGCCGCTCCAACTGTGCGTCCCTTTCGCTCGACATGCTCGGTCGCGACTTCATGATGGAGCCTCTCCTGAAGGCGAGCGCCATCATCGTAGACGAGAACGACGTAGGAGCGTATCTGGAGCGCACGGCTAACCTGAAGGCTCTTATCACCGACGATGCGATAAGCATCAACCGCAAGCATAAGACCCCGGTTCAGTACACGTTCAACGGCTTCATGATTCAGTGCCTGAACGATGCCCCGAAGTTCCGCGACAAGACCGACTCGATGCTCCGCCGTATCATCTTCGTCCCGTTCGACAAGTGCTTCACCGGTCGTGAGCGCAAGTACATCAAGAGTGACTACCTCGCTCGTAAGGATGTCTGTGAGTATGTCCTGAAGCATGTTCTTGAGGACATCCCCAACTACTACACCATCGAGGTTCCGCAGTATTGCAAGGAGGCTCTGGACGACTTCCGCCTCAGCAACGACAACGTGGCTGAGTTCATTCACGAGGTTCTCGACGACCTTGTCTGGGACGCAGTCTCGTGGAAGGAGCTGTACGCGTTCTATCGCGGATGGCTTCGCCGCTATGGCTCTGGTGACAGTAGCCGTGGCTGCGTGAAGTATCGCGACTTCCGCTCCTCTGTTTGCAACATTCTCGACACCGGAGATTACGACTGGGAGTACCACCCCACCGACGGTCAGTTCCTTGTCAGCGCATCGTACAACAAGCGCGTCGAGCCTCTCATCAAGGAGCTTGAAATCAAGGAGCTTCAGAACGTGTGCAACTCGGCTACCGAGGAGCACATCGACCAGCTCAAGAACATTCCAACGAAGATTCGTGGCATCCGTCGCATCGGAATTGCCGCATAGGAAAGGAGAGATTTCACATGTCTTACGTCATGACTGAGGTTTACCGAGGCACCAACCCCGGATATGGAGCCGGCCCGCTCGTCATCGCTACGTACGGAGCCAACGACGACCGCTACGCATACGGAACCGAGCACGAGGTGTATGAGGCACCGGAGTCGCTCGGAACCGGACACCGTGGCTTCAAGACTGAGGTGATTGCAAGCATCACCCGTGAGCTTGCCGACGCTGAGAACTCTGAACCCTGTGGCATTGATTTCTTGGATGCGATGTTCGCAGAGTGCGACAAGAAGCGCATCGAGGCGCTCACCGGAGCGTTGAATTTCATGATGACCCGCTAAGGGTCTCTTGAAAGCCCGCTGAGAGACCACGAATGGGCATGGATAACCGGAAGGGCTTTTGAAAGCCCACTCGGAGACCAACAAAAGCCCATTCGTGGCACTCAAACGGGCGACATTCCAGACAGATACCGTTCAAAGCCCACTGGCGGGCTGTAAAAAGCCCAACAACGGGCGCTAACCACATAAGCAAGGAGGAAATAGACATGACATATGACGACGTTCTACTCCTTCTCGAAGCACCCGGCTTGGCGCTTCGAGACTTGGCGGCAGCGACGGAGCGTTATGAGCGCGCATTCACCCGCGTAGCAGGTGGAGCGATTCGATACGACAAGGAAAACGTGCAGGGCGGAGGCGGCGACCCCGACATGCCGTTGATTATGGTGGCGCAGCGTTCAATCGAGCTGGACGAGGCACAGCGTGCTTACACCGTAGCTGTTGAGGCGGCTGAGCACGCTATCGAGATTCTTCCCGATTGGCGTAAGCAGTTCGTTCTCACCTCGCGCTATGTCGACACGCCGGCGCTCACTTGGCCGCAGATTGCTGAAGCCTTGGGCTTGAGTCTGCGCCAGACGTATCGCATGAAGAACAATGCCATCAACGACATCTGCAAGATGACCGATGGGCGTGTTCTGGCTGCGGTTTCGTAGGGGGTCAAGGGGGAGCATCCCCATTGTCCAGAGTAGTAGTGATGCGGGGTTCCCCTCGTGTCACTACTACTACTGGATTATCACGATTGACATACAGGAAATCGTGATAGGAGTACGACTAATGTTAGGAGGACGAAGAATGACGAATAAAGTGACGACAGTGCGGTTCCACATTGGAGGTGACGACGAAATCAAGACGGAGCATAACCGTCGTGAGGAGTCGACCATAAAGTGGGAACAGCACATCGACATGGAGGGCAAGCACGAAGTGCTTCGCGACATGTCGATAGAGGAAACGTATGAGGAATTGTTCGGACGAGCCATTGAGGAGTACGACGCTAAGCAGAAGCGCCGCGACCGCCGCATTGGCGGCGTCCATGAGTACATGGAGCAGGTGCGCGCTGATTCCCGTGGGCGTGTCAATCACAAGACACGCACTAAGGGCAAGAACCTCGCCTACGAGGTAATCGTAGGCGTTGGTTCCGTCAAACCTGAGTTTGACGAAACGACGGGACGCATGAAGCGCGACAAGGATGGCAACATTCTGACGCCGTTCTTGGTTCCCGACGATATATGCGAGGTTGTTCTGAAGAACTACCTCGCGGCATGGGACACGCGCAACCCTCACCTTCGTCTCTACGGTGCATACCTGCACGGTGATGAGGGTGGAGCGATGCACATGCACCTTGACTTTGTTCCGTGGGCTGACGGGTACACGCGTGGCATGAGCGTGCAGACGAGCCTGAGCAAGGCACTGTCGCAGCAGGGGTGCAAGTCCGAGGGATGGACTCGCAACTCGCACGTAGTGTGGGCAGAGCGAGAGCGCAACTTCATCGAGTCCATCCTTGAGGAGCAGTACGGCTACACCGTCATCCACCCTGATGCCGGCAAGTACAAGGAGAGCATCCCTTGGCGCGTGTACGCAGCAGAGCAGGAAGCCCTGAAGCGCCTCGACGACCATAGCGTGAAGCTCGACACAATGCGCCACGAAGCAGAGCAGATGGAAAACGAGCTGGAGGAGAAGCGCAAGGAACTCGAAGAGACCAGCGAGGCAACCAGCGTCGTCGAAGAGATGAAGAACACCATCATGCCCGACGGTCGCAGCATGTGGGAGCACAATCTGGCTCTCATCCGTGCCGAGCGCGAGCGCAAGATGCGCGAGGAGGAAGCGTCTAAGCGTAAGCGCAAGAACGCAAGCACCGCGCGACGACTTCCTCAATGCTTGTCGGAAGAGGCTCGTGCTCAGATTGATGAGCAGGAAGAGCGCATCGCCCGTCAGGTTCGCGAGAACGCCAACGCAGGTCGAAGCGAGCGCCTGGTGCGTAAGACCCTCGACGTTGAGTCAAGCATCGAATCGAATAGCGGTGAAGAGGCCGGAATCGACCTACAGAGCATCCGCCGATAAAAAAAGAGCCGCCCCCGCAGCATATCGCTGTGAGGGCGGTTTTTTTGTGACTCGAATCGGCATCAGTGCAGCTCAGGGGCTGGCACACAGTCCCATGCTGTTCCAAAATGGGTCACAGCTAACAAATAAAGGTCAAGCTCTTCATCGTAGAAAATAAGCTCGTCAGAGTGCTCCATGGCGAATGACGGGTCGGAGATGATATACCACTGAAACACCTCGTCCCACGGGGCGTAATCCCCGCTGACAGGCTCCAGCGGTCTGTTGGCCATCTCGTTCGCAAGAACCATCCCACCACAAGTCTCGGCGAAGTCTGCATATGTCTTTATACGTTCGAATGTCATTGCTGCCACCATCCTTTCTATTCGCTCAAACAGTCGGAGCCGCTATGCGGCTCCTTTCGAAGGACGGCGCGACGCCAAAAACATAAACAGCCACACCCAAGACGTACAGGTTAAGACGGGCGTGAGTTTTTGAGAATAAATGGGTCTAAATGAGATTTTCGGGCGAAAATGAGAATGCTTTTGAGACACGGAAAGCTCACGTTTCGCCACGGTATCCCATAGATGTACACAGCAAGAGAAAAACGGGCTTTGATTCTCAAAATCTCACGTTTTTTCCGACTTTCATTACACGTAACGTCTTTCGTTGAACGCTGTGTAATAAGTAGTAATTTTTTTGAGATTATGAGATTAAATAAGATGAAAAAGGTCATTTATCAGTGTTTTTGGTCGAAAAATGGCCGTTTTTCGTCTCAAAAAGCCTTCTAAATTCTCAAAAAGTAGCCCAAAAATCTCAAAAAGTGGCGGATATTCTCAAAAACTCGAAGCCAAAACCGACTTTCCCCTCCCCGATTGTGTACTTTGCAGTGGCTGCTTTTGCTTTCCGGTGCGGCGTGTGACGGCGCTGCGATTTCTGACGGTGACACGTTTTTGCAAGTCTTCAAAAATTCTTTTCAACTGATTCCGCTCATATATGAACGGATTTATTGACAAGCACAAAAATAGGTGATAAAATAAAAAATTTAGGTTGACAATGTCACTACCTCATGTTATTATATTTATAGTGGGAGAAATGTAGAGAGGACATCTTCCTTACATCATGGGTTACTGCATTTCACCACGATATTCCATAGCGATTAACGCGTAACGTGACACGGTTCCGTTGCGCGTTTTTCGGTTTACCTCCTTTCTTTTCATATTGCCCGCAGGACGTCGTAAGCCTGTCGGGCGGCATCACCCTCGCGGCGCTGTACACCTTGACCTCGCAGCGCCTCGGGGGTTTTGCATTTTCGGACCAGTTCAAGGGGGTTCATTCAAGGGAGCGTAAGCAATGAAGGCCATTACACATGATTTGAGCGCAAGCGGAAACGACGTGAAAATCGTTCCACTTGCTGATTTGCATATCGGGGATTCGCAGAGCGACATGAAGCTGATTAAGAACATGCTCGATGCAATCCTCAATCTTCCTGATACCTATTGCATCCTCGGCGGAGACCTCATGGATTCCGCAATCGCCTCTTCTATTGGCGATACATATGCTGCGAAGTTGCAGCCTATGGAGCAGCTGGAGAAGTGCGTTGAGCTTTTCTCACCCCTTGCCGACGCAGGCAAGATTCTCGGCGTACTTTCCGGCAATCATGAGAACAGAATTTACAAGGCAGTTGGCGTAGACATGACAAGAGTCTTTTGCGACCAGTTAAACCTCTCGGAGGTATATTCCGACACCACTGCCTTGTACTTCCTCAAGGTCGGGCGGCAGCGTCGCAACCGACCCTTTACATACACGCTTTACTACACCCACGGTTCCGGTGGCGGTCGTAAGCCGGGCGGCAAGATTAACCGCCTCGTCGACTACGCAACCATCGTAGATGCTGACGTGTACGTGTGTTGCCACACTCACATGCCGGCGGTGGCGAAGATGGAATACTTCCGACCCGTTCCCCAGAACGGAACCTTGGCGCGTGTCGAGAAGACGTTTGTGAACACCGCCTCGGCGCTTGTCTACGGTGGATACGGAGACAAGCAGGGCTACACGCCCGCGTCCAATGCCTTCCCCGTGATTGAACTTCACGGCGACGGCGGAGAAGAAAAGGCTGTGTTCGTACGCATTTAGGTGGTGTGCCATGAGTATCTATGAGCGCATCGCGATGCTGGAGGGCATCGCAAAGACTAAGCGCGTGGAGCTTGATGTTATCGAAGCCGAGATAAAGCGCCTACGCGACGAAGACCATAAGCAATTCAAAGCCTTCAAGGCTGAATTAGATAAAGAAACAACCCGCATGGAGCCTGTGCCCCGTACCTCTCAGAACAAGGTCGGTGGTATCAGGCTCTAACTGTTTTGACGGCATGCACGATAAGGAGGTGCAGATTATGCCACGTTCTTCGCGGAAGATTAAATCACCTACCGCGCTCGCTAAGATGTGGGACGAATATAAGGCGTACTGCGACTCCTACACGAAGCAGGAGATGGTAGAGAGCACTTATACCACGGCCGACGGAACAACGACAACGAAAAGCGTGAAGGAAATTCTTTCGCCGCTTTCGTATACCAAGACGGGCTTCCTCGCATACGTTGGCATTTCTCGCCAAGGTTTCGCGGAAACCTATGAGAAAGACCCCGCATACCTTGACATTGTGGAGAAGATACGGCTTGAGTGCGAGGTTGACGTTCGTTCCAAGTTCGAAACCGGGCAAATCAACAGCCGTCTCGCCCCTCTGTGGATGAGCAAATACGGATATGGAACGAAGACCGACGCCAGCGTTGAGCACAGCGCGGACAACAACTTGCTCGACATGATTCAGAAATCTCAAATCGACCTCGGCGAGGTGCCGGAGGACGAGGACGATGATTTATAGCAAGTTTTCGAAGCGCCAGCTCATGGCGATGCTGTGGTGGCAGCAAAAGCGGTACAAAGACCGCGACGCCATCATAGCCGATGGCTCGATTCGTTCCGGCAAGACCGTATCAATGACCGATGGCTTTGTACTTTGGAGCATGACCTGCTTCAATCACCAAGCGTTCGCAATTTGCGGAAAAACCATTGAGTCTTTGCGGCGAAACGTTGTGCTTCCGCTGCGTGATTGGCTCCCGGGCGATTTCACCATTGTTGAGAAGCGCAACGAAAACCGCCTCATCATATCGACGCCTGACGGGCGTGAGAACTCATACCACCTTTCCGGCGGACGTGATGAGTCCTCGTACATGCTCATTCAGGGCATGACGCTCGCCGGCGTCATGTTCGACGAGGTGGCGCTTATGCCTCGCTCATTCGTTGAGCAGGCTTGCGCACGTTGCTCCGTACCCAATTCCAAGTATTGGTTCAACTGCAACCCCAGCTCACCAGAGCATTGGTTCTACAAGGAATGGGTGAAGAAGCACAAGGAAAAGAATGCGCTGCGCCTTCACTTCACAATGGACGACAACCTCGCGCTGGACGCGAGCATCAAAGCCCGATACGAGAGCATGTATTCGGGCGTGTTCTACCAGCGATACATCAAGGGCCTGTGGGTACTTGCCGAGGGCGTCATCTACCAAGCATTCACCAAAGAGAGCATCGTTCCGACGGTGCCGCGAGACTATAGCAAATACATCGTAAGCATGGACTACGGCATACAGAACCCGACGGCCATGCTTCTTTTCGGCCTGTGTGACGGAGTCTGGTATCAGGTCGACGAGTTCTACCACAGTGGTCGTGAGACCGGTCAGCAGAAGACAGACGAGGAGTATTACCAAGACCTGTGCGAGCTGGTCGGTGACCTTCCTGTACGTGAACTCATCATCGACCCGTCCGCTTCGTCCTTCATAGCGCTTGTTCGCAAGTCCAATCGCTTCAAGGTACGCAAGGCCAACAACGACGTGCTGGATGGCATTCAGCACACCTCAACAATCATTCAGGAGCGCAAGCTGCTCGTGAATGATTGCTGCACACGAACCATTCAAGAATACGGGCTGTATTCATGGCAGGAGAAGACCTCGAATGGGCAGGACAAGCCCATCAAGGAGAACGACCACGCCATGGATGCCACACGCTACTTCGTCAACACGACGAAGGCGTGGAAGCCTAAAGACGACTACGTTCCGCTAATTGAGCGGAGTTATATGCGGCGAGGAGGGTACGCAATACGATGAAGACATATCAAGATTTGCTTGATGTCGGCGCTGATGAGTCGGCTCGTATGAGTTTCGTGCTCGCTGCTATTGACGAGCACAAACGAAGCCCAGTCTTTTTCGTGGCACGTGACGCTGAGATGTACGACAAGCGCCAGAACGTGACGATACGACGTTATCAGCGGATTCTCTACACCATGTCCGGGCAGGCTGTTGCCGACCCGTTCCGAGCCAACCACAAGATAGCGAGCGGGTTTTTCCCTCGCTTTGTGAACCAGCAGAACCAGTTCCTGCTCGGCAATGGCGTAACGCTTACCGACGCGAGCAACAAGGAGAAGCTGGGCGCTGGGTTTGACCGACGTCTTCAGAAGCTCGGTCATGCAGCGATTGTCGGCGGCGTGGCGTTCGGGTTTTGGAACCTTGACCATCTCGACGTGTTCCGCGTGACCGAGTTCGTACCGTTGTACGACGAGAACAACGGCGCGCTGATGGCGGGCATTCGCTTCTGGCAGGTCGCCAAGGATAAGCCACTGCGAGCCACTCTGTACGAGCTTGACGGCTACACGGACTACATCCAGACAGACGACGAGCCGATTCACGTGCTGAAGGAGAAGCGCAACTACATTCTCCACATCGCTACGTCTGAGATTGACGGAACGGAAATCTACGACGGCGAGAACTACCCGACGTTCCCCATCATCCCGCTGTGGTGCAACCAGAACCACCAGAGCGAGCTTATCGGTATTCGCGAGGCGATAGACAGCTACGACCTCATCAAGTCGGGCTTCGCAAACGACCTCGACCAAGCCTCAATGATTTACTGGATTCTCCAGAACACCGGAGGCATGGACGACGTTGACCTTGCGCGGTTCCTCGACAGGCTGCACACAGTCGGAGCGGCTGTCGTCGACGGCGATAACGGAGCGAAGGCTGATGCACACACAATCGAGGTGCCGTACCAGTCACGCGTCGCATATCTCGACAAGCTCAAGGCTGACATGTACGACGACTTCCAAGCTCTGGACGTCACGAAGCTCATGGGCGGGCAGAAGACGGCTACGGAAATCCGGGCCGCCTACGAGCCTATGAACATGAAGGCTGACATGTACGAGTATTGCGTGGAAGAGTTCCTCGCAGACCTGTTCAAGCTCGTGGGAATCGAGGATAAGCCGAGCTTTTCCCGCGACATGATTAGCAACCAGCTTGAGACGACTCAGATGGTGCTTCAGGCGGCTCCTCAGATTGGCGACGACATGGTGCTGAAGAAGCTTCCGTGGCTCACTCCCGAGGATGTCGAGGAGATAAAAGCCAACCGCGACGCCGAGGAGTTTTCGCTTATTGGCGGAGGTGTGACGGATGGCGACGACACGTAGTATCGACTCTGTGCACCGCCACACGTCGCATCAGCTGAAGCTGCTTGAGCAAGCCATAAATCGCCTATACAAGGCAGCATCAATGAACGCGGCAAGCATCGGCGCTGTGTACTTCTCGCAGTACAAGAAAGAGTGGAACGAACAGCTGAAAAGGCTGAAGCGTGGCGACATAACGACAGCCGAGTGGATTCAATGGGCAACAAACACGGTTTTCCGTGGTGAGAGCTTTGAGCGCGTGAGCGATGAGCTGATTTCTATGCTCATGAGCACAGACGCCGAGGCGCTGGCGCTCATTGAGCAGATAAGGGCGGACGTTTTCGTGAACGCCCACAACTACTCAGCGTACGTCATCGAGCGTACGTTCTATGACGTGTCGTTTTCGGTCGTCAACGCTCAGACTTTGCAGCTTCTTCAGGGCGGAAACGCTCCGATTCTTCCTGCTCTTACTTTGAACGGCAAGAAGGCAAGCAAATGGATGCAGAAGCGCATACGAAACGAGATTGCGTCTGGCATTTTGCAAGGCGAATCCATCGACAAGATGGCAAAGCGACTTCGCAATGTGTCAGGTATGGCAAATGCGGCGTCAATACGAACGGCGAGAACAGCGTGCACATGCGCAGAAAACGCCGGGCGTCAAATGACATACGAGGAGGCTGCAAAGCAAGGGCTGCGGATGCGTAAGCAATGGCTTTGCACGGTTGACTCGCGCACTCGTTCAAGCCATGCGAGCCTTGACGGAGAGACCGTTGAGTACAACAAGAAGTTCAGCAATGGGCTTATGTACCCGGGCGACCCAAAAGGCGCGGCATCTGAGGTTTACAACTGCCGATGCACCATGGTCACGATAGACCCCGAGGGAGACGACGGCGAGCGACGCGTCAACCACGAGGCAACTGGAAAGCGCTTGCTCACGTACAAGACATTCGATGAGTACATGCGCATGAAAGGGGGCGTCGTGACTTGAGCACGTTCAAACTAACGAGCCACCGCGCAGAGGTTCAAGCCGAGCTTGAGCGTAGAGTTCAAGCGGCTATGACACGATGCGCCGGCGAGATGGAGAAGCACGCCAAGCGTACGTGCCCTGTTGACACCGGGCGCTTGCGAAACAGCGTAGCTTCAGAAGTCTACGAAGGCGACGACAGCGTTACCGCGTACGTCGGAACGAACGTCGAATATGCGCCGCACGTAGAGCTTGGAACAAAGCGCATGAAAGCGCAGCCGTTCCTGAAACCGGCTGTGGCAAATCACCAGAGCGCGTACAAGCGAATTATTCGCGACGAGCTTAAAGGCTGACACGGCCTACTGACAAGGTGAAACGCGGCGCATGCCGCTTTTCATAGATAACGCATGAATAGAATCTGGACGCCAAAGAACGGGCGTCAAGGGAAAGGGTTATAGACATGGCACTTACACGCAAGTTTTTGAAGGCTCTCGGCATCGAGGATGAGAAGGTTGATGAAATCATCTCTGCTCATACCGAGACGGTAGACGCCCTCAAGGCAGAGAGGGACGGCTACAAGGCGGACGCGGAGAAGCTTCCCGGCGTTCAGTCGCAGCTCGACGACGCGACCGCACAGTTGAACGACACGAAGGACGGTGGGTTCAAGGCCAAGTACGAGGCGGAGCACAAGGCTTTCGAGGACTACAAGGCCGACATCGTGGCAAAGGAAACCCACGCAGCCAAGGAATCGGCTGTCAAGGCGTACTTCCACGACAAGGGAATCGCTGACAAGTCGATGACGCTCGCTATGCGTTACATCGGCGACGGCGTTGATGCGCTGGAGATTGACGACGGCAAGATTAAGGACGCCAAGAGCCTTGATGACGCCATCGCTGGCGACCTCGCTTCTCTGGTCGTTACGACCGGAACGAAGGGCGCTGACACGGCAAATCCCCCGGCAGGAAACGAGGGTGAGGCATCCAAGCCCATCAGCATCCCGACGCTTATCTAACACATGCGGCTGATTGCCGCGCTTATTTAGTAATCACGAAAGGATGATTCTACAATGGCACGTATTACTTCTCTTAACGTTCTTCTGACTGACACCGGCAAGGACTTCCTCTCCGAGCAGTACGGCAAGGTTATTGCCAACCTCCAGAAGAACCCTATTTCTTCGCAGCTGAAGAACACTGACCTGTCCGGTAGCCCCACTTCCGGCACCGTTGAGGCCAAGCGTTTTGTGAACGCTACCTCTCAGGCTTACGGCACGGCTCGTTCTGGCGGCAAGGCCAACGCTGTCAAGGCCAAGCCAATCGTCATCTCCATCGACCAAGACGAGGAGATTCTTGAGGAGGTCGAGCATAAGGATGTCAGCCTGTACGGCGTCGACAACTTCGTTGAGCGTCGTGCTGCCGAGTGCGAGCGCAAGATGACCAACAAGCTTGAGCATGCGTTCTTCGATACCGCAGCTAAAGCCGGCACGCAGGTTACTCCTGTTGGCACTACGCCCGAGGCTATCGCTGAGGAGCTTATTCAGTCCGTTGAGACCGTGAGCAACGACTTCGTCGACGGCGTTGAGCGCAACATGATTGCGCTTGTGTGCAACCCTGCATTCTACGGCCAGCTGCGTACGTATCTCGATGCTACGACTCACAACACAGAGGGCGAGGCTATCAACACCTATCACGGCGTGCGTATCTTCAGCTCCACGTACCTGCCCAAGGACGTCAAGGCCATCGCTATGGCCTACGGCTCCGTTGCGCAGCCTGTTCTCCCGACGATTGCGCCGGCTGAGAAGATTCAGCTGTCCAACGCTTACTCCTTCGGCATGTTCTACGACTACGGCACCAAGGCCGTTACCGAAGACCTCATCTTCGTCTACAAGACTGCTTAGGGTTAAGCCTGAACGCTTGCGAGGGCGGGTGCATACCCGCCCTTGCTCCACTTGTTTCATGTACACAAAGCCATCCTGACGGGTGGCTTTCTTTATATAAGGAGGTTTTGAACGATGAAGAAGTTCAAGAACGCAGCTGGCACGATTTACGCTCCGCAGAGTGCTGACGTCGAGGCAATGATGCTCAAGGATGAGCGTTTCACGGTTGTTGCCGCCAAGAAGACCACCAAGAAGTCTACGGCTAAGACGGACGACACCGCCGAGGAGACTGCGACGACTGACGAGGCCGCTGAGTAGTAACGGAAGGAGGACAAGCGCATGCACATGATGGAATCGGTGCTGTCACACCTTCATAACTGGTTTGTCGCTCCCGACGGTATCCACGAGGGTACGTTCACCATCACGAACGGTAGCATCGACTTGTCCGACTTCTTGCAGGACGGTCAATACTTCCGTATCTGTGGCTCCGTCTTCAACGATGGGGTGTACGCATACGCTGCCGAAACGCTCACCGATGAGACGTTTACTGGAACGATATGGGCGCTGCGTGTGCCGCTCGCTCTTTCGAAGCTGGTGGCAGAGATTGAGGACTACGAGAACACCGCCGTGGCTAAACCCTCTCCGTACAAGTCTGAGAGCTTCGGCGGCTACAGCTACACGCGCAACACCGACTCTGACGGCGCTCCGCTGTCGTGGAAAAAGGCGTTCCGCTCGCGTCTGAACGAGTGGAGGAAGATATGAGCCTGATTGATGCGTTCCGCTCACCGTGTGTGATGCGGGTCAAGACAAGCACGCCGGACGGAGAGGGCGGCGCGACAACCGCGTGGGCTGACGGCAAGACGTTTTCCCCGGCAATCGTGAAGGATAGCGATACGGACAGCGTAATCGCTGAGAGCGAGCAGGTTTCCTGCACGTACACGGCAACCGTGGGAAAAGACGTAGACCTTCCTTATCACAGCGTTTTCAAGCGCATTTCAGACGGCAAGGTGTTCCGCGTCGTGAGCGACCAAGCAGACACACAATCGCCTGACTGCGCGACGTTCTCCTTCAAGCAGGTCAAAGCGACCGAGTGGGAGGAGACGTAATGGCTACAACCAAGGCGAAAGCGATTCATGACTTTTTCAACGGCGTGCTGACTGCTTACCCGTCAACCGCCGTTCCTGACGATGCGGCTATGCCGTATATGACGTACACATTCAGCGAAGCCTCGTTTGGCGATGAGCCACAGGCGCTCACGGTGAACATCTATGAGCGTACTGATTCAGAGGCGAGCATCAACGCACTTGCCCGCAAGCTATCCGATGCAATCGGTCGTGGCGGGTGCGTCATCACATGCGACGACGGAGCAATCTGGCTCAAGCGCGGTGCGCCGTGGAGCCAAGCAGTCGTCGACGAAGACGATAGGAGCATCAAACGCCGTTACATCAACGTCACGGCTGAGTTCCTAACCACAGACTAAAAATGAAGGAGTGACACACGAATGAAGTACACAAAGATTCGAGAGACCGCATTCGACGAGATTCAGTTGAATGCCGGCGTACTTTCGGCTGAGTTCACGCCTGCATCTGGTGAGATTGGCGACATTATCGCCGCGACTTCCGGCGGTATCTCGTTTGAGGCTACGCCAACCTACACGGATTTTGGCGAGGATATCGACAACTGCCCCAAGAACACGAAGGAGCTGAAGAAGCTTGACTCGTGGGAGGTTAAGATGTCCGGCACTTTCGTCACGGTGACGAAGGACTCGGCTAAGCAGATGGTCGGCGCGGCTGACGCTACGCAAGAGAGCAAGGTCGACAAGATTACGCCTCGTAATGATGTCGCAGACACTGACTTCAAGGATATCTGGCTTGTCGGTGACTATTCCAGCAAGAACGGCGACGTGAACGGTGGCTTTATCGCCATCCACATGTTCAACGCTTTGTCCACCGGCGGCTTCAAGCTCAAGACGGCTGACAAGAGCAAGGGCACGATGTCGTTTGAGTTCACGGGCCACTATAGCATCGCAGACCAGACGAAGGTTCCGTTCGAGATTTACATCAAGGCGGGTGCCGATGAGGCGGTAGCCGCTGCATCTGATGCGACCGATGAAAGCCCCACAGCAGAGTAATCGTACGAAAACACACAGAACACTGAAGACACGGAAGGGTGACGGCCATCAGGCTGTTGCCCTTCCTCTTTTCTGAGACATTTGCGGAGGTATAGACATATGAAACTTTCTGATATCAAGGGCGCTGACGTTTTCGACGTCATTGCAGACTGCATCGTACCTATCACCAACATTGCAGCCGATGAGAAGGCCATGGCTCTGTTCAAGAAGCAGGTCGTGCCTAAGGGCACCGACGTTCGCGCCGTTGCAATTAAGCGCCTCGCAGCGGGCGTTCCGCCGCTCATGCGCGACCACAAGGACGACTTGGTGGCGATTCTCGCAGCCGTCAACCTGACTCCGGTTGACGAGTATGCGAAGGAGCTGACTATGGGCAAGCTCATCGCCGACCTCGCAGACCTTGTCGGCGACCCGATGTTCGCTGATTTTTTTACGTCTGCGGAGGGAGCAACAGCTACGACTTCGGCGCAGGGAGCTGTCGCTGCTTCTGCTATCTAAACGACTTTCGCGGCAATAGCCTGAAGCATTTCCTCGAATACGCAAAGGCGCGGATGCTGGAAGACTTGCACGCGGAAACCTACCGCGTGTACGTCTCAGACGCCCTGCGGATTATCTCCGAGAACACAGCCCGCTTCGGCGGAGGCACCTTTGCAAAGCAGAGGTACTACGACGTCATCAATCCACCGAAGGTTGATGAGCGTAGCGGTGATGAGATTGCCGCCGACATTATCGAGCGCGCTGGTCTGAAGGTGAAGGGGGCGACGTAACGCATGGATTTGTTCGACCTTTATGCAAAGCTTGCTCTCGACACCAAGGAGTACAACAAGGGGCTTGATGACGCCGAGGATAAGGCGTCAAAGGCAGGCTCCCAGATAGCATCGAAATTCGGAAGCAAAGTGGCAACAGCCGGAAAGGTTGCTGCCGCTGGAATTGCTGCCGCAGGAACGGCAATCGTCGGAATTACCACCAAGGCTGTGCAGGCGTACGGTGAGTTCGAACAGCTTACCGGTGGCGTTGAGAAGCTTTTCGGAAATAGCGCGGCAATCGTTGAGAGTTATGCAGCAAATGCGTTCAAGACGGCGCAGATGTCTGCAAACCAATATCTCGACCTGTCCACATCGTTCAGTGCGTCCCTAATCAGCGCACTCGGCGGAGACACAGATGCGGCCGCTGAGATGACCGACATGGCTATCTCAGACATGGCTGATAACTGGAACATGATGGGTTCCAACGCCGAGGACGTACAGAATGCGTACAAGGGCTTCGCCAAGAAGAACTACGAGATGCTGGACAACCTGAAGCTCGGGTATGGCGGCACGGCCAGCGAAATGGCGCGTCTCATCAATGATGCAGGCACGCTTGGCCGCACTGTGGATGAAAGCCTTGAGGGTGTCACATTCGCTGACATCATCACCGCAATCCACAAGGTTCAGGAAGAGATGAGTATCACTGGTACATCCTCGAAAGAGGCTGCTACCACGATTCAGGGTTCCATCGCGATGATGAAAGCATCGTGGGAGAACTTCCTGACCGGCCTTGCTAACCCGGACGCTGACGTTGGTGCTTTGGCCGACCAGCTCATGGAGTCTTTCGAGGCTGTCGTCACGAATATCGCCCCTGTTGCGGAGCGAGTGCTCACCAATTTGAGCAATTTCTTCGTGAACAACGGGCCGCAGATTCTCGAACAGCTCATCTCGTTGCTCAACTCGTTGGCTCCGGGATTGATTCAGGCTGTCGTCACCCTGCTTCTTGCAGTGGCGCAAGCGCTTGTCGACAACATCGACTTGGTCGCTGACGGACTGATGCAGCTTGTTACGGGTCTGTTCCAGATTCTTGCTCAGCCCGGCGTACTTGAGGGTCTACTCAATGCAATCATCACGCTACTGGGCTATGCGGCGAACGGAATCATCGAGTACGGTGTTCCGCTTTTCGTGAAGGCAAGCACGATGCTTGTCGAGGCTATCGTGAATGCGTTTGCTGGGGCGGGCACGTGGCTGCTTGCAGCAGGCTTCGAGCTTATTGCCGGATTGATGGAAGGCATTTCAGAGGGTCTTGCACCGCTCGCGAATCTACTCACAAGCGTGACCGACATGATTCCAGAGTGGAAGGGTCCGCCTGAGAAAGACAAGAACCTGCTCCGGGGCAATGGTCGTCTCATCATGCAGAGCTTGACCAAGGGTATTTCCGATGAGGAAGGAAACCTTGAGCGGACGCTTGGCGGCGTGACGAACACCATTGCGAACGGCGTTGGTACTGGCAACGTTGATTATGGAGACAGCGCGGCTGGCGGATTGCATAACGCAATCGCGGCATCCAACCGCAACGACAACAGCTCGCCTTTGACAATCATCGTCCAGAGCGTACTTGACGGACGTGTGATTGGTGAGACTGCGTACAACTACAACCGACAAATCGGACGAGCGCTGGGGGTGTAATTCATGCCTGTTTTGACTCTTTCAATCGCTGGCGTGGATTTCTCCGCCAGCGTTTCAACGTACAAGGTGACCAAGGAGGTCACCTACAAGAAGATAATCACGACCCTTGACGACGTGGAGCACCCGTACCCGGGCAAGTTCCGCGACGTCCTGACCGTTTCGTTTATGCCGATGACGGAAAAGGAAGCGACTGCGCTGTACGACGCACTCAACACCTTCTCCGTCACTGTTATCTACACAGACCCGAGCCGCAACGGCGTGACATCGACTAAGACGATGCGCGTGACGTCCAACATCGAGCAGACGTTCGCGCTGAAGAGCGTCGATGGATTGCGCAGGTACAAAGGCGGTGAGATTCAGCTGAGGGAGGCGTAAGAGAATGAAAGACATATCTGGAAGCTATGCTGACATCTTCGCCAACCCGAACCACTGGGCTGAGCACCGCGTGACCATTGGCGGCTCGGTGTTCGGTATGGAATCTATCGTGAGCCTGAAGACGCCGGGGCAGCTGTTTGACTCCAGCGGCCCCGGTATCGGGTCTGCCGTATCCCGTGAGATGGAGCTTGCGTTTTTGCCGGGAGACACAATCATTCCGACTGCGTCGAAGTGCAAGGTTGAGAGCCGGCTGGCTGCAACCGATGAGGGCACCGGAACGACCACATGGACGCCATGGATTCCCATGGGCGAGTTCTTCATCGACTCTCGTACGTATGACGAGACTGGCGATGTACTCAGCATTCACTGCTATGACGCGATGCTGAAGACGGAGTATGTGTATCTCGACAAGCATCTCGACCAAGACAACGATGCGAATTGGCCTATGGACGCTCGCGCTTTGTTCCAGCAAATCAGCGCTGACATTGGCGTGACGGCGAGCATGGACGTAATGCTCAACATGCCGGCGACATGGAAGGTATCGTACCCGGGTAATTCCACGGCACGAGACCTTCTGCGTCAGATAGCCGTTGCGATGGGCGGAAACTTTATCGTCAACGACTACGGAATGCTTGCGTGCAAAACGCTCCGTCAGTCGGCAACCGTGGCGCAAGACTTGGGAATGAACGTAGGCTCGCTGTCACGTGGCGTTGACTCTGCTGCGTTCACAAAGGTTCGCATCACCGGAATCGTGGGTGTGGATGGCGTATCCGAGTACGTTGCCGGCAACGATAACGGCTTGACCCTTGAGGGCGAATGCCCTTGGGGAACGCAGACCATAGCGAACAGCGTGCTCGCTAAAGTGAACGGATGGGTGTACCGACCGTTCACGGCGGACGAGGCACTGCTTGAGCCTTCTGTTGAGATTGGCGACACCGTGCAGATTAACGGGTGGAAGTCAATCGTTGCTAAGCTCGACCGCTCGTTCGACAAGATGTTCGACGCTTCCGTTTCCGCTCCAGACGACGAGGAACTCAACCACGAGTACCCGTACGTATACACGGGGTACAGGGGAAACCACGAACTCAAACAGGTTGAGCAGGAAATCGCAAAGGTAAGTTCTGACGTTGACAACATCAGCTCAGACCTGAACGACTTCAAGGCGAGCGTGGCGTCGATGTCTTCGAAAAGGACGATAAAGCTCAATTTTTCAAACTTCAGCAACGGCTCGTTCACGGAAACGCTTGAGAACAGCGCAGACCCAACCATCACGTATGACGTGGCTTTTGACTCAAGCGGTAGACCTATCAAGCTTACGTGCTCTGACGGGCACACATTGGACATCACATGGTAAAGGAGGGCACGAACAATGGCATACAACAAGAACGATTTCCTCGCCGGCGTTGTTGCCGGTCGTGCCCTTCATGGTCGCCATATAGGCGCAAATGGTGCTCCGATTCGCGTAGAGGGCAATCTCAACATAACGGAGAACGGCGACTACGACGTTACGAACTACAAAACGGCCACGGTCAACATTCCACGGAAGATGTACACGCTGAATGAGATTCTCGCAGGCACGTCGTTTTATCCGGTATGGGTCAACGCATGGGTGACATGCTACCCGGAGTACATCATCAACAGCGCGGACGACAACAGCATAAGCTGGACGTTCCGGTTCCGTTCTTCTGGTCTGTACCACCCGCAGACAGCGGACGAGCTTGTCGGCATCGCCCTTCCGCCTTATTCGCTTGAGATACCCGGCGGGGAAAGCCAGCGCAGAATCATTAAGCTCCCGGACTTGGCGGGAACGTATTTCGGCGAGTACACCACAGGCGGAGCATCTGCTGAAGAGATGAAGGGCTGCGGCATCCGCATCGAGTCCATAAACAGCGGATTCATCTCTGCAAAGCCTGCCAACACGGGAGGCATGCACCCGATTTGGCCGAAAGACACAATGCTTGGTCTTGCGTCCACCGAGTGCTATGCGGTGTACGTCACCGGCGACGGTTGGAAGCGTCCAGACACGTACATGAACTTCACTATGGACATTCCGTTTACTACTCCCGTGGAAGGTGGTGCTTGGCTTGATTAGCGATAGAGAGGCATTCTTCAAGGGTATGGAAGTCGGACGCGCGATGCGAGGATGGAGAACGCCCGACTCTCCTTCGCACCCGTCAGGCACAAAGTACATCTATCAGAACGGAGAGTACGACGTAGCGCAGTTCGAGACGGCAAGCGTAAACGTCAAGCAAACCAACGCTATATCCGCTGAGCAGGTGCGCGAGCTTTGCACTGGGGCTGCGTACCATTTCCCAGTGTTCACGGACAATGCCAAATCGCTACGCGTGTGGGTTGAGTTTGCCGGGGTAACAGAAAAGGTGGACGGAACCGCAGACAAGGCGACGTGGCACGTGCATTTTTCAGCATCCGCAAATAACGGGAACGACACGCTCGGCATCATGCTCGACGATGGACGCAACACGCTTCCAGGCAGAGGAACGCATGTCGCGGATTACATATACACAATAATGGGCAACTTCATCACTCCGCTTCTCGGGTATCACGAGCTTACGTTTGTGGACGGCAACGCAGGCGTTACCGGCTGCAATGTTCATGTGTACTCGAACGAGGACATTGAGTATGTGCGATTCGGTACGCTCAACGCTATGAGCATAGACCATGACAACACGTATGGCGTGCAAATCACAGGCGACGGATGGGCTTCCATCACAGGAGACTGGCACGCATACGCCCCGGTCAGCTTCGGTGTCAATCTTATCTAAATAGGAGGAATACAACATGATTCGTACTCACGTGCGCCCCATCATCGGGCGTGACATTCCGATTGGCCGCAAGGGAGAGAACCTTGCGCGTGCTGTTGATTTTTCAGACATCATCGCGGAAATCAAGAAGGACTACGGCGACGGCGGCAAGATTGTGGTGCTTGTTAAGCGCCCCAACGAGGACGTGCCGTATCCGGCGGCTGTAATCGACGAAAGTGACGGCCTCACTTGGACGCCCACCGAGACCGACACGGCAATCGTCGGTCGCGGTAACGCAGAGGTCGATTACTACGTGGACGACGTGCTTGTGAAGTCCGTTCTGTTCACTACGTACACTCATGACTCTATCGGCGTTTCAGGTGATACCCCGGAGCCGGGTTATGACTACATGAAGCAGTTGCTCGACGCTCTGGAGAAGGTCGGCACGGGTATCGTTTCGGTCGATATGAACAAGGACTCGTCCATCACGTTTCACATGAGCGACGGTACCGAGTACACAACCGAACCGCTGAAGGGCGCTGACGGAGACCCCGGAGCCGATGGCGAACCGGGCGTCGCAGGAAAGGACGGCGTAAGCCCGACTGTAGCAACGTCGGTTATCGAGGGAGGTACGCGTGTAACCATCACCGACGGCACTGGCGAGCACGCGTTCGACGTAATGAACGGCCTTGATGGCGGAGAGGCCGCAACCCCGACCATCGGCGACAACGGCAACTGGTTCATCAACGGACAAGACACGGGCAAGCCTTCGCGAGGTGAGACCGGTGCTGACGGTACCCCCGGCGATAAGGGCGACCCCGGCCCCGCAGGCCCCGCCGGTCCTGAAGGTCCTACGGGTCCCGCAGGCGCAGACGGCGCGACGGGCAAGAACGGTGAAAACGGTGCCCCGGGCGCAGACGGCAAGGACGGCGTAAGCCCTACTGTAGCAACGTCGGTTATCGAGGGTGGTACGCGTGTGACCATCACGGACGCAACAGGAGAGCACGCATTCGATGTACTTAATGGCAAGAACGGCGGAGAGGCCGCAACCCCGGCTATCGGCGACAACGGCAACTGGTACATCAACGGAGTAGACACGGGAAAACCGTCCCGTGGTGAGACCGGTGCCACTGGTGCCAAGGGTGAGCCGGGAGAAACCGGTGCCAACGGTGCTAACGGAAAGAATGGTGCCGACGGCGTAAGCCCTACTGTAGCAACGTCGGCTATCGAGAGCGGTACGCGTGTGACCATCACTGATGTAAGCGGTGCCCACGCGTTCGACGTCATGAACGGTACAGACGGTGCCAAGGGTGCTGACGGCGCAAAGGGTCCGCAGGGTGACCCCGGCCCGGCTGGTCCCGTAGGCCCCGAAGGCCCAAAGGGTCCCGAAGGCCCCGCAGGTCCCGCAGGCGCTGACGGCGCAACGGGTCCGGCAGGCCCCGATGGAGTTTCTCCGACCGTTACGACCACGGCGATTGATAACGGTACCCGCGTAACCATCACGGACGCAGTCGGAGAGCATACGTTCGACGTTTTGAACGGAACGGGCGGAGGCGGAGGCGGCACGACCGAGACGTTTACGGTCCCGCAGTCCGCGCTTTATTACTTGTTTAGGTCTAGCACGTTCCCGTTCGGCGTGAGCGAGACGCTTTCCAACATCAACGCGTGGCACTATATGTTCAGTTCGGACAACACCCCGGCGACCGTGACCCTTGACCCCGCAACGGGAGCCGTGACGATTGACGCCGAAATGCTGGTCGATAGGGGTAATACCGCAGCCGGAAAAGAGGCAACTTTCGGCAGCAAGTACAACAGCGAGGATGGTACGTGGTGGGGTAGCCTGCACAGTTTCGGCGTTTTCTACCCGCGGGATGTTTCCGACGAGAACACAAAGCGCCTGAACGGTATGAAAATCGAGGGCATTAGTCTCTATAAGGACGGCAAGCATTGCGCCGAATTTTCATACGTCACCGAGAAGGTTACGGAATACCCCGCCCCGACAGTCCCCCAAGTCGAAGTGAAGCTGAGCGTGAACGGTCTCCACGACGGCACGACTGTAGCCCTAGGCGACCGGGTACACGTAAAGATTCGCGGGCATATCGCTCCTGCGCTCGCGTAGACATAAGACAAACAAGGTAATGAGGCGGCGTTGGTTCACTGAGCCAGCGTCGCTTTGCTATAGGCCGTGCCACAAACGTGACGCGGCCTTTCTTATAAGAGCACACGAGAAATCGCGTGCGTGAATGCCGCAAAAGCGGCGGAGAGGATGAACAAATATGACCATGAAGTTTATCGACATTTCCGGCTATCAGCGCGGGCTTGATATCCCCACCGTCGTGAAGAACGGCGGTCTCGGCGCCGTCGTGGTCAAGGCTACGGAGGGCGTTGGTTGGGTGGACAAGAGCTGCGACGGTTTCGCGCAGCAGTGTTTCGCCCATGGCATCCCGTTCGGTTTCTACCATTTCGCCCGCAACAACAACGCCGCGAGCGAGGCGGAGTATTTCCGCAACAACACGAAGGGATACGAGCACCGCGGCATCCCGATTCTCGACTGGGAGGACGGGCAGAGCGTCGACTGGGTGAACAAGTTCGTCGAGCGCTACCATGACCTGACGGGCATCTGGCCGTGGGTCTATGGCAACGCTTGGCGTTTCAATCAGGGCACGGTGAACCCCAACTGCGGCCGCTGGATTGCCGGCTATCCGATGAATGGCATCACGGATATCAATTTCGGCATGAACAACCCGTTCCCCTACGCCGTGAACGGCGGCGGGGTCTGTGCTTGGCAGTTCAGTTCTTCGGTTCGCATCGGCGGCTTTGGCGGCAACCTCGACGGCGACGTGTTCTATGGCGACGCCTCGACGTGGGCTAAGTATGCTGGCGGTTCCGGCACCCCTAGTGCCACGACGATTCCGAGCACGCCGTCCGCACCTTCTGGCTCTACGTTGGAGCTTGCTGTGGCTGTAATGCAGGGCAAGTACGGCAACGGTGACGCTCGTAAGTCCGCCCTTGGTTCTCGTTACAACGATGTTCAGGATTTCATCAATCACATTCAGACGGCTTCGACGTCGACCCTCGCTTCTGAGGTCTTGGCTGGTAAGTACGGCAACGGGGATACCCGCAAGGCGGTGCTTGGCTCTCGTTATGGCTCTGTACAGAGCGTTGTGAACGGCTCCTCGTACAAGACGTACACAGTGAAGTCCGGTGACACGTTGTCTGGCATTGCTGCGAAGTACGGCACGACGTACCAGAAGCTGGCACAGATTAACGGCATCAGCAACCCGAACGTAATCTACGCGGGTCAGGTTCTCAAGATTGGCTAAGCGGGCACAGGCAACTCGGTTGAGATAGCAGAAAGCTGTGGTGGAGACGACATGAACATTCCTATCAATCTCGACCAGCTTATAGCTATGTCCTCGCTGCTCGTCGCCGCCATCGTGGCCATTGCAAACTCCAAGCGCAACAGTAAGGCGAACGTCGACATGTTGCGCAAGGAGGCCGAGCGTCAGCAGAGGATTAGCGACAAGCTGGCGACCATCGGCTCGTCCGTCGATGAGACGCGAGCCATGGTTCAACGTATCGACAACAAACTGGAGCAGCACGGGACGCAGATTACGCGCCTCGAAGCGAAGGTTGATGAGCAAGAGCGCCGAATCACGGTGCTTGAGAAGCGCTGCGAGCGCCACTTTGGCGAACCGCAGTGAACAAACATTAAAACGGGGGCGCACAACGCGCCCCCTCGTCATTAAAAGGAGAGATAACTATGATGAGCAAGACTTACTGGATTAACTGGGCTGAGGCTGCCGGCGTCCGTGCCGTCAAGACGTTTGCTGAGGCTATGCTTGGCTTCGTTGGCGTCAGCGGTATCGCTATCGGCGATATCGACTGGGCAATGGCGCTCGGCGTGTCCGCAGCGGCAACGGTTGCGTCCGTGCTTATGTCTGTGGTTGGTCTGCCTGAGGTTTCCGTCGACGAAGACGGCGACCTTGTCATCGACGGCAACGCCGACGAGGCAACTCCCAAGGAGACCGCTGAAGCCACTGACGAAGATACCGACGAGGAGTAACAGAACACGAAACGAGAGCGTCACCTGTAACGGGTGGCGCTCTTTTTTTATGCCTGTACAGCATAAACAACCGGCGGCATAGAATACGTACACAGTGAGATTGGGCAGGTTGGTTCGCGCTTCGAGTTTTTGAGAATATCCGCCACTTTTTGAGATTTTTAGGGCACTTTTTGAGAATTTAGGCGACTTTTTGAGACAGAAAAAGGGCGTTCTCTCTGTGTTTCCCCTGATAAACAAACGTTTCTCTTATATTTAATCTCATAATCTCAAAAAAATTACTACTTATTACACAGTGTTCAACGAAAGACGTTACGTGTAATGAAAGTCAGAAAAAACGTGAGATTTTGAGAATCAAGGCCCGTTTTTCTCTTGCTGTGTACATCTATGGGATACCGTGACGAAACGTGAGCTTTCCGTGTCTCAAAAGCATTCTCATTTTCGCCCGAAAATCTCATTTAGACCCCTTTATTCTCAAAAACTCACGCGCCCTGTTGCGTACGTCTTGGATAACCGATACAAAAAAGAGCAGCCGGGGTAGCTGCTCTTTTTGATGAAATGGAAGCCTACGCGCGACCAGCGTGGGCGTGTTGGCTTGCGTTCGTTGGGTCGTGTTTACGATAGCAAGCCTCGTTTGTGATTCCCTTGATGGTTCGCGGCAGCGCCGCGACCTGTTATTGCCTTTCGCGTAAAAATAAAGGGGAGCATCCGTATAACGGATGCTCCCCTTGTTCGGGAAATGGACACCTGCACGCGACCGGAGGGCGCGCGCGGGTCTGTGAGGGCTATGCCCGAACACAATACGTGCCGTGATGATGCCGTCGTTACTGGCGAGCACCACACGAACTGCAATACACGTAGTCCACGTAGGTTTCGGTCTTGTTGGTACCGTGGTCTTCCTTGTGGGAACCAGTCTGGACAGTCTGGGTCTCGTAAACAGTTTCCATACGGTAGTTATCAGGCAAACCCTGCTTGATGAGTGCTACAGCGTGTGACTCGGCGTCGGCGTCGCTAGTAGTGGTATAGCCGTCGTAAGAGAAGATGTATTTGGTACCGACAGCGACCTGCTGAGTACTGTAGTCTGGCACGTCGACCCAGTTGCTTACCCAGACATTGCGGGTGGCCGTGTGGTTCACCCAAGTGTGCGTGTGGGCAGGCTTGGAAGGCTGGCTGGACTGGGAGGGCTTGCTGGAAGCAGAACCAGCGTTCGAAGAACCGTTGTTGGAAGGCTGGGAACCAGCGTTGCTGTCGGCCTTGGCGTTGTTGTCGTTCTTGGCAGACGGGGTCGTCTGTGCAGGCTTGTCGTTGGCATCGACGTCCTTGTCGGCGTCAGTGGCCTCCTGCTTGGTCTTGTCGCTCGCGTTCGGGTTCTTGGCGACGTTGCCGTCGAGCTTGTCGAGGATGCCCGTGCCGGCGTCGCCCTTCAAGGTCTCGTCACCCTTCTTGATGGCGTCCTTGGTCTTGTTGACGATGTCGGCGAGCATGTCGTCGGTGACCTTGTCGGCGGGAATCTGCGCCATAGGGCAGTTGACGGCGGGTGCGTTCTTCGCGTCGGTGTCGACGGTGATGTCGACGGGAGCGCCCGTGTCGTAGATGTCGAAGGCGGAACCGTCGGAGTTGACGGGGCTGACGAAGCTCACGGTGTAGTCGCCCTCGGCGAGTTCGACCGTGGAAGTGCCCTTGTTGCCATCGGCATCGGGGGTCACCGCGTGGTAGAAGTCCACATCGTTGCCCTCGATATGGGCGATGGCGGGCGTGGAGTTCTCGTCCCAGCCGTGGTCGGCCGTGACGCTGAGGGTCACATCGACGGTCTTTTGTTCGTCGGTGGCGGTCTTGTCTTGCTGTGTGAAAGCGCCTGATGCTGCGGCAATCGACACGGCTATGACGGCAACGACTACGATTGCGATGGCCGCTGTATGCGGCTTGTGGTTTTTAACCCATTCGATTGCCTTTTCCATTTAGTCCACCTCTATCCCTTTTGTGTCAGGGGTGTCCAACACGAAGCCGGCGTGGTTTTCGTTGACTATTGTGGCAAGCCCGCTGAAGCCGGCGAATGTCGTGTCGTAGACGGTCTGCTTATTGACAGGAGAAAAAAGTTCGATTTTCTCGTTGCGAATTGCCTTCCCGGCTTCGGTATAGCTTACGTTTATACCCCAAGTGAGTACATCGGCAGGGGTTTGCTCTTCGTCGTCTACCTGCCCTTTGCGGCCTGACTGCGCTTTGTAGAAGGAATACGAAGGGGCGTCGAAGGATATCGTCTCGCTCTGCGTGTTGTTTCCGCTGCCGTCTGTCTCAATGTGAAGCGTGTAAGGCTGAGCCTTCGGTTCCTGATACGTAGCCGACTTAGTTGCGGCCTGACCGTCTTTCGCCGCGTTCAGTTGAGCTTCCAATTCGGAGAGCGTTTGGTTGTAAAGAGACTTCATCTCTTCTAAATCAGCGTCTGTATGGTCTGACAGTGCGCTTCCGCCAAGCCCGGACGTGTACGTGCCGCTGTCGTACTCATCTTTCAGAGCATCGTAGGCGCTTTGAATGCGCTCAATAGCCGGAGCTGTACTGTCGAGGGCGTCCTGACGTTCTGTGTCGAATACCTTCTTGTCTTGCTCCTTTGCCATCTCAACGATTTCATCGTCAGACTTACCGTTCAAGTCTGCGAATGTCGCTCCGTCGCATTGGTATGCGGTGACGTTGCCGTTTCCGTCAAAGACAAGAATGCGGTCAATTTCTCCGTCTTTCTCTATTGCGTCATTCTTGTTGTACTGCACCCATACGCTTTTCTGCCCGAAAGCCTGAGATACAGCAAGCGGCTCACTCGCACTCTTTACGTCGTTTGCACCGCCACAGCCTGCGAGTGTGAGTGTGAGCAGGCATGCAGTGGCTACCGCAGCTGCGGTAAGTCTTCTCTTCTTCATACTATGTACCTCCAAATGATTAAGATTTTTAGCCTCACCCGCCGCATCGAAGTGGATGCGGGTCTAATGATATGTCGGGGCCAGAAGAATATGAAGTGTATGGGCTGAAAATAGCCTATACAGATTATTATATTATACACACAATCTTCATACAATTCAAGAGTAGATGAATTGTATGGGCGGTGAAAGGGTGAAATACTACGAAATAGGACAGCGCATACGCCGCTATCGCAAGGCATGCGGTCTGTCGCAGGAGGCTCTTGCCGAGAAGGCTGGCATCTCTGCAACGCATATGAGCCACATCGAGACCGGGAACACCAAGCTGAGCCTTCCGGTTCTCGTAAACATTGCGGAGGCTCTTTCGGTGCAGACGGATGCTCTGCTTTACGACACCCCACGATTTTCCAAGACGGTTGCGTCGGAACACATACAGAATCTGCTTGATTCATGCACGACGGAACAGCTCTATGTGATTATTGATACTCTCGAAGCTCTCAAGGTTTCACTGGACAAGCACGTGGGTGATTGAATTGATTTACAGCCTCGACTTGTGAAAGCCCGGTACGAATAGGTGCCGGGCTTTTTTTGTGCGCCCATAGGTCGCTATTATTGCCTGTATACACCCACAGACTATTGACAAAATACACGTTTGGGCGCATAATATATACATAAATGGGGGTGATTTCAATGGATGAGAACACAGACAGCATGGCTCCAGCCGAGGAGCTTAAACACTTGCGCGAGCTGTACGGTATGAAGCGCTCCGAGTTCTGCGAGCATTTTGGAATCCCTATACGCTCGCTGCAACATTGGGAGATTGGAGACCGCAAGCCGGCTCCGTTTCTGATTTTCCTTATTCGCAAGGTGTACGACCTCGAACAGGAGAATAAATACTTGCAAGAGTGCATCGACACGCTCGACCGTCAAAACGATGAGCTGAAATCGCTTATCAAAGCTTTGCCAGAGACGTAGAGGTAGCGTTTGACGTGTTCAGTAAATAACAATGATATGGAGGAAACAACAATGAGCGAGACGAAAAAGACGGCAATCGTGTTCTTTCCGACTGACGCCACCCCGTCGAATTACGAATATGCGCACGAGTTCTGGCGCTCATACGGCGAAAAGTACGGCGTCGTTTCGGTTCAGGACGTGCGTGATTTCGGCGATTGCGAGGATGCCGAGTACGTGTTCTTGAACCCGGTCGGTAAGGATGGACATCCGAGTTGGGAGCGACTGTGCATCTTGATGGAGGCGGCGATAAAGCGCGAGTATGCGATTGAGTTTGCGACCAATGCGGGATATTTCGACGATGCGCCGTTTAAGGTGAGGTGACATGGGCGTTTCCGCATGTAGAGAATTACGGGAGGGGGTGAACCTATGGCACGAAAAAATCCCAAAACGCTAGATGCCGCCCGCCTACTCTCCTGCGTCCTGTACATCCGCGTCTCGACCAAGCTGCAAGTCGAGAAGGGCGAGTCGATAGACGCTCAGCGCTTCGAGCTGACAAGATACGCCGAAAATCACGACATGCGCGTGCTCGGAGAGTACGTTGACGCCGGCTTTTCAGGAAAGAACGTGCAGGGCAGGCCGCAGTTCCGTCAGATGATGGATGACATCATCAAGGCGCAGCCGAGCAAGCGCCCGGCCTACGTCCTCGTGTTCAAGCTGTCACGCTTCGGGCGCAACGCTGCCGACACTTGGAACTCCCTTCAGACGCTCCAAGACTACGGCGTGGAGCTGTGCTGCGTGAAGGACGGCATCGACTCTGGTACGTCCATGGGCAAGGCGATGCTGTCCATCGCCGCCGTGTTCGCCGAGATGGAGCGCGATAACATCCGCACCCAGACCATGAGCGGACGTGAGGAGAAGGCTCGTAAAGGCTACTGGAACGGAGGGCAAGCGCCCTTCGGGTATCGCCTTGTCGATAAGGGCAACAAGTTCAAAGAGCTTGAGGTCGACGAGGACGAGGCGAAGGTCGTGCGCCGCATCTTCGAGATGTACGCGTGCGAGAACAAAGGGTCGATGGCGATAGCCACATGGTTGAACAACCATGGAATCAAGAAGAAGCCACGCGGTAACGCACGCATGGACACGTTCTCCAGCGGAACGGTACAGCGCATGATTACCAACCCGGTGTACATCGGAAAGATTGCCTATGGCCGCAGGCGTACCGAGACGATAGAGGGCACGCGCGGAGAGACGCACGTGGTCAAGAGCGACGGCTACGAGATGCACGACGGCCAGCACGATGCGATAATCGACGACGCCACATGGGCGGCGGCTCAGGCCCTTGTCGGTACGCGCAAGCCGAACATGAAGACGCACGACGACGGCCACGTGAACATGCTCAACGGGCTTCTCGTCTGCCCGGTCTGCGGTCGCAAGATGTCGTCCAAGCCCAACCGTGGGAAGCTCAAGAAGGACGGCACGCGGGGAAAGACGACGTGGGCCTATTATTGCCCGCATACTTCAAAAGCGCGTGGTGCCAGCTGCACGTTCAAAAGTCAGTACCCGCAAGAGTGCGTGGATGCCGAGGTCGTACAGCTCGTGAGCCTTGCATCCCGTTCAGATGCGTTCGTGGATGCCCTGCGCCGTCGCATCGACGACGCGACGGACATCGAGCAGCTGAAGGAAGATATTGAGCGCATAGAGGGCGAGAAGGCCGCTAACGACAAGCGCATGCGCATGCTCATGACGCAGATTGACTCGCTCGACCCCGCCGACAGGAGCTACGAGCGCAAGTTCAACGACCTGCAAAGGCGTCTGGACGACCTATATGACCGCGATGCCGGATTAAGCGACGCACTGGAGGAAGCGCAAGCTAAGATGACCACTGCCGAGAAGCGCATGGACGGAGAGCGCAGGCTTCTGGAAGAGCTTGACCGCATCCCCGAGCTGTTGGAAGGTGCGGACGAGCAGACGCGCTTCGACCTCATCCATGAAGCCGTGAGCGAGGTGCACATCCTGCCAGACAAGAACCCGCGCAAAGAGCGCGTGGTTGCCAACGTGACATTCAAGTGCCCGGTGCGCTTCTTCTGGGAAGAGATTCCCGGCGTAGCCAATGCATATACGCCGATGACGCCCGATTCTCTGGGAGAGAATGACTTCCGAGATGACGAGGCACACGTTGAGACAATAGTGTTGCTACAAAGAGAAACCTTGTAGAAATCCTTAGATTTAGGCACTTTTCCCGCCATGTGGTGTTTGACGCAGAGGGTGATAAATTCCGCAATAAGCGTATTGAGGACTATATCACGGTTTCGGTAGTTATTGATATGGAGTGTGGGAACACAAAAAACTAAATAGTTGACTGAAAAGGACATCGTGCAAGCGGTGTCCTTTTCTTTTAGGCGAAACCGCAGATTTTGAAACAGTCTGCGACTTTTTTATGCCCTTATGTTACGCAGTAGGGGCAGAAAAAGCCTTGATACAAGCGGCTTTGCGGGCGCGTTTCTCACGCGGTAAGGACTTTATCCCTAAACCCTCAAAATCGCTGTTCTACTGCGTAACAAATCCACAGCAAAGGAGTGATGAAGCTATGGCAGTTTTCCGCGTGGAGAAAAGCAGGGGCTACACCGTAATGAGCAACCACCACCTACGCAACAAGGAGCTTTCCTTAAAGGCAAAGGGGCTTTTGTCGCAGATGTTGTCCTTGCCGGAAGATTGGGACTACACCCTTGCGGGACTGTCCCATATCAACCGGGAAAGTATCGACGCGATCCGCACCGCCGTATGGGAGCTTGAAAAAGCCGGATATATCACAAGGCGGCAGGGACGCGACGAAAAAGGTAAAATGGCGGCAATCGAGTACACCATTTACGAGCAGCCGCAGCCCCCGTCATTGGAAAACCCGATATTGGAAAATCCAACAACGGATAAGCCGGTATTGGAAAATCCGATAACGGAAAACCCGACGTCGGATAATCCAACGCAAATAAATAAAGAAGAACAAAGAACTGACTTACCAAAAAAAGAAAAATCAAATACGGATTTATCAAATACCCATTCCATTCCTATCCTTTCCCCTAACCCCTCTCCTTTGGGGGACGACGCGGCAGAGCCGCAGGAACGGAAGCGAAAGGAAGCGGCAGCACAGAGCGCATTTGAGATTTACGAGGAAATCATCAAGGACAATATCGAGTACGACATTCTCAAACAGAATATGCCCTACGACTATGACAGGTTAGATGAAATCGTCGATCTCATGCTGGAAACGGTCTGCACCCGGAGAAAGACAATCCGTATTGCCGGGGACGACTACCCGGCGGAGCTTGTCAAGGCAAAGTTTATGAAGCTGGACAGCGAGCATATCCGTTTTGTCCTTGACTGTATGCGGGAGAACACAACCAAAATCCGCAACATCAAGCAGTATTTACGGGCGGTGCTGTTCAATGCCCCGTCCACTATCGGCAACTATTACACTTCCCTTGTCGCTCACGATATGGCGAGCGGCGCACTTGCGCCGAGAAAGCCGAAGTTTGGCGACCCGGACTATTACTCATGCAACGAGGGCGAAAGCCTGTAAAACCAAAGGAGGACGCTTTATGAAACAGGGAGCTTTGATTTTTGATGAAACCGCCGACCGTTACGACATTCGCTTTGACCTTGCCGACTACTACGGCGGCTTGCATTGCGGCGAGTGCATGGAGGTGTTCGCGGGCGGCAAATGGAAGCCGACCCGCATTGAGTACGGGGAGAGTTGGTATCTTGTGGGTATCCGCGCCGAGGACTTGAACGGTCTGCGGGTGCGGATTTAAGCGGGGCGACGTGAAAAACGGACGCCCTGTTTTTATGCCGCAAAGCGGCGTACCACCCTAAAAATCATCGAAAGGAGGACGGTAAATGCAAGATGAAGTAAACGAGAAAGTTGTTGCCCTATCCATTAAGACCTCAAAGCTGACCGCCGAAGTGCTGCAAAAAGCCATGAAAGCGGTTTTAGCCAAAGGCAAGCAGCAGCTTTCCAAAGCCCCGCATGGGAAAATCACTATGCGGCAGCTTATGAAACCGGGCGAAAAGGTAACGAATATTGAGATCACTGACGCGAATATCAAAGCCTTTGACGCTATCGCAAAGAAAAACGGGCTTGATTATAACGTCAAGCGGATAGAGAACGGCAAGCCGCCGACTTACCTTGTTTCCTTTCGGGGCAAGGATATTGACGTGATGACCGAAGCATTTAGGGAGTTTTCCGCAAAGAAGCTCTCACGGGAGCAAAAGCCCTCTATCCTCAAAGCGTTAGCGTCCTTTAAGGAAGCGGCAAAGCAGCTCAACGCAAACCGCCAAAAGACAAAACACAAGGACAGGGGGATTGAGCTATGAAGCCGGAAATCAAGAAACTGCTCATCCTCAACGCCCCGTATCTGCTCTTTGTGTATCTCTTTGATAAAGTCGGACAGGCGGTGCGTCTTGCCCCCGGCGCGGATATGAGCGCAAAGCTCCTGTCTATCGGGGACGGTTTTTCCGCCGCTTTTTCAAATGCCTTTCCGAGTGTTCACCCCGCCGACCTGTTGATCGGGCTTGCGGGCGCGGTAATCGTCCGGCTTGCCGTCTACATCAAGGGCAAGAACGCGAAGAAATACCGCAAAGGCATTGAATACGGCTCTGCACGTTGGGGCAAAGCCGAAGATATAAAGCCCTACATCGACCCGGTTTTTCAAAACAATGTGCTGCTCACGCAGACGGAACGGCTGACAATGAACAGCCGCCCGAAGCAGCCGAAGTACGCAAGGAATAAGAATATCCTTGTGATCGGCGGCTCCGGCTCCGGCAAGACAAGGTTTTTCGTTAAGCCGAACCTCATGCAAATGCACAGCTCCTATGTTGTTACCGACCCGAAAGGCACCGTCTTAATCGAGTGCGGAAAGCTCTTGCAGCGCGGCGGGTACAAGATAAAAGTGCTGAATACGATAAACTTCAAGAAATCCATGCGATATAACCCCTTTGTGTATATCCGCAGCGAGAAAGACATTTTGAAGCTGGTAAATACCATTATCGCTAACACCAAAGGCGACGGGGAAAAATCCGGCGAGGATTTTTGGGTGAAATCGGAACGGCTCTTTTACTGCGCTCTGATTGGCTATATCTACTACGAAGCCCCGGAAGCGGAAAAGAACTTTACGACGCTGCTTGAAATGATAAACGCCAGCGAAGCCCGCGAGGACGACCCGGAGTTTCAAAGCCCGGTTGACCTCATGTTTGAACGGCTGGAAGAAAAAGACCCGGAACATTTCGCTGTCCGGCAGTATAAGAAATTCTTGCTTTCGGCGGGTAAAACACGTTCCTCAATCCTCATTTCCTGCGGGGCGCGGCTTGCCCCCTTTGACATACGGGAGCTGCGGGAACTCATGGAAACCGACGAAATGGAGCTTGACACGCTGGGCGACCGCAAAACGGCGTTGTTCGTTATCATTTCCGACACCGACGACACCTTTAATTTTGTCGTATCAATCCTTTACACGCAGCTTTTCAATCTCCTTTGCGACAAGGCAGATGATGTGTACGGCGGGCGGCTGCCCGTCCATGTGCGCTGTCTGTTAGACGAGTTTGCGAACATCGGACAAATCCCGAAGTTTGAAAAGCTGATCGCCACCATACGAAGCCGGGAAATTTCCGCTTCTATCATTCTGCAAAGTCAATCGCAGTTAAAGGCAATTTACAAAGATAACGCCGATACCATAGTCGGCAACTGCGACACCACGCTTTTCCTCGGCGGCAAGGAGAAAACGACCCTCAAAGAAATATCGGAAATCTTGGGGAAAGAAACGATTGACAGCTTCAATACCTCGGAAACACGCGGACGGGAGCTGTCCCACGGGCTGAACTTCCAAAAGCTCGGCAAGGAGCTTATGACGCAGGACGAAATCGCCGTCATGGACGGCGGCAAATGTATCTTGCAGCTACGGGGTGTGCGCCCGTTCTTTTCCGACAAGTACGATATAACGCAGCACCCGAACTACAAATACCTCTCCGACTATGACAAGAAAAACGCCTTTGACATGGAAAAGCATTTGCGACGCCGCCCTGCAATCGTCAAGCCGGACGAAGTATTTGACTACTACGCCATAGACGCCGCCGACCTGTAAGGCGGCGCAGAAAGGAGGTTTTTATCAGACGCAAAAATCCCTGTCCCTATTGGGGACGCGCCCCTACCTGTAAACAGCATATCCCTTTCCCATGCGGTAGCCGAAAAGACTACCGCTATTTTTTTACCCGAAATCCAACACAAACAATTTTTTACCGCCGCAAAACGCGGCAGAAAGTGAGGTTATATGGAATTTTTTAATCAGGCAGTTACCGTTTTGCAGACCCTCGTTATCGCGCTCGGTGCCGGACTTGGTATCTGGGGCGTAATCAACTTGCTTGAGGGCTACGGAAATGATAATCCGGGCGCAAAAAGCCAGGGCATGAAGCAGTTCATGGCTAATTAAAGGTAACAAAAAGAAAGGAAAAGCACAATCCAGACGGTATCAGCGGCAGGCTACAAGAA